>Ga0102589_1003923_pt1 | contig 14606 bp, 12 predicted proteins | sample AraplaMF_Col_mLB_FD_76858 | JGI IMG/M metagenome (GOLD analysis project Ga0102589, IMG submission 76858) | Arabidopsis root microbial communities from the University of North Carolina, USA - plate scrape MF_Col_mLB | ecosystem: Host-associated > Plants > Roots > Endosphere | place: USA... | reverse complement strand
CGGAGAAGTTAATAATGATGCAACCGCCTTCCTCCTGATATTTTACGTCTATCCAGTTTCTATTAAAAAGGATGTTTTTATATAGATTGTTGTTCTCTTAAAATACGGATTACGGTTGAATATATAACCTAAATTGCGAAAAAATGGCAAATAGTTTATCTGTGATTGGGTTATCCTTAGTTTCAATTAGCGCATCTGCTCAATTGCTATTTTATGATGCAATAATTGTTGATGAACTTGGTTTAGGTGGATATCAAACCAAGCCTTTGCGAAAACGGCCATTAGAAAAGGTAAATAAACAAAAATTAACAACATGTCAAACACACCCCAAATAAAAAAGCTGTCTCAACTGAGACAGCTTTATTTCAAGGCTTTATACTGGATTTACTCCATGCTTACGTTCTGAGAATAATAAGTACTTTGACATATAGAGCTCTAAACGTGATTCAAGTGCTTTTCTTAAATCATTTGGCTCTATAACGTCATCAATGATAAGCTCTGAAGCTAGACGATAGACATCGATTTCCTCTTGATATTCTTTGCGTTTCTCTGCGATAAATCTTGCTTGCTCCTCTTTAGGGAGCTCAGCAATTTTATTCGCATATACTGCATTAACTGCAGCTTCAGGGCCCATTACAGCAATTTGTGCATTGGATAATGCAATACAGCAGTCTGGCTCAAAAGCAGGGCCAGCCATTGCATACAGCCCTGCACCATATGCCTTCCGAACAATGACTGTTAATTTAGGAACGGTTGCCTCACTCATTGCAAAAATCATTTTCGCACCATGGCGTATAATCCCTGCTTTTTCAACCTGCGTACCAATCATAAAGCCCGGTACATCAGCAAGGAAAAGAAGCGGAATATTAAACGCATCACAAAGTGAAATGAACTTTGCAGCTTTATCAGCTGAATCGTGGAACAAAACGCCCCCTTTTACGCGCGGTTGATTGGCGATAATTCCAACTGGTTGCCCATTAATGCGCCCAAGCCCTGTAATTAATTCTGGAGCGAATAATTTTTTTACTTCACAGAACGAATCTTCATCAATAATACGTTCAATTAGCTTATACATATCAAAAGGAACGTTTTGATTTTTCGGTATTAGCTCATCAATCGATTTTTCAAATGAAGCTGGTGGTTTTGGAGCCTCTACCTTACTGCGCTCTGCATAGTTATTCGGGAAATAGCTCAAGTATTTACGAGCATAGGAAATGGCTTCCTGTTCCGTCTTCGCAAGTACATCTCCGCAACCGGAAACAGAACAGTGCATTTTCGCTCCACCCATTGTTTCCAAATCTACCTTCTCACCTATAACCATTTCCGCCATTCGAGGAGATCCTAAATACATCGATGCATTGCCCTCTACCATGACAACAATATCGCAGAATGCAGGGATATATGCACCTCCTGCCGCAGAAGGGCCAAACAGTAAGCATATTTGAGGAATTTTACCTGAAAGCTTTACCTGATTATAGAAAATACGTCCCGCTCCTCTGCGACCAGGAAACATTTCTAATTGGTCAGTAATACGTGCACCTGCTGAATCGACTAGATACAGTAATGGGCAATTTAGCTTTTCAGCTGTTTCTTGGATACGAATCATTTTTTCTACTGTACGTTTACCCCAAGAGCCAGCCTTAATTGTCGAATCGTTTGCTAAAACACAAACAGTACGACCATGGATTTTACCGATTCCTGTGATAACACCGTCTGCTGGTAGGTCACCTGCTAGGCAGTTCGCGTACAAACCATCTTCTGATTGAAGCCCATCATCTAATAATAATTCGAGTCGTTCACGTACAAATAGCTTTCCTTGTTGTGCATTTTTATCGTGATATTTTGGCAGGCCACCTGCTAAAATTTGTTCCTTCATTGTTTTCGTCGTATTTTCTGTCGGTACATTGCTCATAGTTAATTCCTCCTTTTGACCAATCGGTTACGCCTTAGCATAATTGCGTTAACGCTTCGTATTTCTTCTCTCTTTCATTCCCATAATTAAAATAAATTCACCTAGATTTCAGATCATCAACAAAGCGTGGGGTTGATTTCCGTTCCGACCGGGCGCTTTGTAGCTGTCGCTTCGCTTTCGCACAGAGCTTCCTGGGGGCGTCCGATGAGCCACTTCGCTGCTTAACGCTGATCCCCGAGGAGTCGCCCCGTCTCCACTACAATCAACTTTTAGTCATGGCATAGATTATCTTCAACTTTTGATTTAGCTATGCCTTTGCCTTTTGGTTAAATGCCTCCATTTATTTCCCTACATATTGCGGTGTTCGCTTTTCCTGGAAAGCAAGTAAGCCCTCTAATCGATCTTCTGTAGGAATCAGAGCATTATATGCCAGTGATTCGATTTTTAAACCAGTAGCTAAATCAACTTCAACACCTTGATTCATGGCGATTTTCGCCTGCACTAAAGAAAGTGGAGCATTTTTTGCCATTTCAAGTGCAAGCTGCTGTGCCTTTTCAAGTACTTCATGTCCCTCATGAACATACTCTACAATACCGTAGCTTCTTGCTTCCTCTGCATTTAATCGACGTGCTGTATAAATTAATTCCTTCGCTTTTCCAATGCCAATTAGTCGTGGAAGTCGTTGGGTACCTCCCGCCCCCGGGATGATGCCGAGAGATGTTTCCGTAAGGCCTATCTTGGCATGGGCAGCTGCCAAACGTAAATCACAAGCTAACGCTAGCTCGAGTCCGCCACCAAAAGCAACGCCATTTAATACGGCAATAACTGGTTGAGCGAGTGCTTCTACTTTTGCCACTGTTGCTCCGATTAATTGCACAATCTGTTTTACTTGTCGGTCTGGCATCCCTTTACGCTCTTTTAAATCTGCTCCTGCGCAAAAGGCTTTTTCCCCCGCTCCTGTCAGTAAGACGACTCGTACTGCTGGATCACCATTTATGTTGTCGAGTGTCGTACTAAGTTCTCGGAGTAAATGTACAGACATCGCATTCGCCGCTTCCGGCCTCGAAAGGGTAATAAGCCCAATGCCATTATCTACTAACTCAAAACGAACGAGTTGCGTCATAATTGACTCGTACTCCTTTCATTACGGGCAATCGCCACTTGTTTAGAGGAAACTGACTTCCCAAGTTTCTGTTCAATAAATAGTGCAGCCTCTAGCACTTTATTCAGTTCTACACCCGTTTTAATACCCATTTCATCTAATAAATACAATAAATCTTCCGTGGCCACATTACCCGATGCCCCTTTGGCATACGGACAGCCCCCAAGTCCACCAAGCGCACTATCAAACTTCGTAATGCCCATTTCTAAAGATTTAACGATATTTGCTAGCGCTGTGCCACGTGTATCATGAAAATGCATCGCAAAATTTTCTACAGGGTATCTTTTTAGCAATTCTTCTAAAAGATTTTCAACCTGTGTCGGTACACCAACACCAATCGTGTCACCAAGCGAAATTTCATCGACGCCCATTTCCAATAATTTTTCTGTTACTCGCAAAACCTTTTCTGGTTGTATGTAACCTTCATACGGGCACCCAATCACCGTTGAGATATAGCCCCGTACGTTTTTATGCGCTGCCTTTGCCCCGTTCACAACCTCCTGTAATATCGGAAATGTTTCATCGATTGATTTATTTATATTACTTTGGTTATGGCTCTCACTTGCCGACATAAAAACGCTCACTTCGTCTACTTCAGCCTGCAATGCACGTTCTAAGCCACGCATGTTCGGTACTAGTGCCGCATACGTGATATCTTTTTGGCGTTTAATGGCTTGAAGAACCTCCACTGCATCAGCCAGCTGTGGAATCCACTTCGGATGCACAAAAGACGTTACCTCGATATAATTCAATCCAGTTTGACTAAGTAAATTTACTAGCTGTACTTTATCGGCAGTTGCAATATGCGTTTTTTCATTTTGCAAACCGTCACGAGGACCTACTTCCTTTAACGTTACATGCTTTGGTAGCTGCATAAAGAAGCCTCCTTATTCGATTTCTAAAATATCGTCATCTACGTTAATGAAATCCCCTTCATTCGCAATAATTTTTGTTACCACACCATCTTCTTCTGCTGCAATAGGAATCTCCATTTTCATCGACTCTAAAATTGCCACATCTTGTCCTGCAGTCACTTTCTCGCCCTCTACTACAACGATTTTCCATACTGTTCCTGCCATGCTCGCTTTAACTGTTGTCATTGTAAATCCCTCCAAATGTATGAATAACGCATCCGCACTCATTGTTTAAGTGCAAACGCTTTTATCGATTTCGCCTTGGCGTAATTGCTGCTGACGCTTCGCTTTCGCGCAGATAAACAATGCGTCCGGATTTTGAATTGTGCACAGGCCTGCACGATGGCCGACACGATGCCGGTCATTTCGGTAATGCCACAGGACGTAACGTTTTTACCGATGCAGGTCAGTTAGCCGTTTTCGCAGGATGCGAAGGTGTTAGGCTAACATCCTTTATTCATTCCTTTTAAAATCCGTTACATCCGCCGGAGGCCATTATCTTCATTCAGCAGGAATCTGCTGAATGAAGATAAATGTTCTTACTTCGTCTCTGCTAATTGAGGTAAATAATATTCATCCACAAATTTAGTTGTTGTATAGCCCTTTAAAAATTGTTCATGTGTCACTGTTTTCAACAACATCGGAATATTTGTTTGAATACCTTCTACTTTATACGTGTTAAGTGCCTCAATTAGTCTTTCACACGCAATTGCTCGTGTTTCTCCCCACACGACTAATTTGCTAATCATAGGGTCGTAAAAAGGTGTTACCGCAGTGCCAGCCTCTACGCCACATTCATGGCGGATGCCTTCACCTGTAGGCAATTCAAATGCCGTAATGGTGCCTGGAGAAGGGAAAAAGGTTGACGGATTTTCGGCGTAAATACGTACTTCAATCGCATGCCCTTTTCTTTGTATACTATCGCGAGTAAATGCTAATGGTTGTTTTGCCGCAATTTTTAATTGCTCCTCCACAAGATCTAACTTTGTAATTTCCTCCGTCACTGGATGTTCCACCTGTAGACGCGTATTCATCTCTAAGAAATAAAAGTTTTGCTCCGCATCTACTAAATACTCAATCGTTCCTGCATTCACATAGCCAATATGCTGAACTGCCTTAACTGACGCATCTAGCATTCTTGTTCTTGTTTCCTCAGAAATGAATGGAGATGGCGCTTCCTCCACTACTTTTTGATTTCTACGTTGAATCGAACACTCACGTTCAAATAGTGGTACGACATTGCCTTCATGGTCTGCAATAATTTGTACCTCTACGTGGTGAGGATTCACAATAAATCGTTCCATATACATCGTGCCATCACCAAAAAATGACTGTGCACGCTTTTGATTCCCCTCAAATGCTTTTGCTAATTGCTCGGCATTTTCAACGAGCTGCATGCCGATCCCCCCACCGCCGGCAGAGGCTTTTAACATAATCGGATAGCCCAGACGGGAAGCAATTTCAATAGCTTCTGCGACATCTTTCACCGGTGTCTCTACACCTTCAACAATCGGTACACCGGCAGCTTTCATTGTTTTTCGAGCTTCTAATTTACTACCCATCGAAGCAATTACGTCCGCGCTTGGCCCAATAAATACGAGACCCGCTTCTGTACAACGTTTAGCAAACTCAGCGTTTTCTGATAATAAACCATAGCCAGGATGAATTGCGTCAGCGCCGCTTTCCTTCGCTACTTCAAGAATACGATCAATATTTAAATAGCTTTGGGCAACAGGTGGCTTTCCAAGGCAAAACGCCTCATCAGCATCCTTCACATGTAAGCTTTCAGCGTCTGCCTCAGAATACACAGCAACTGTTTGAACATTTAGTCGTTTGCATGTTCTTATAACACGTCTAGCTATCTCCCCACGATTAGCAATTAACACCTTCTTGAACATAACACTGACCCCCTTCTTACTTCACTGTTGGAACAAAATTTTCTCGTAATTTAAACTTTTGCACTTTTCCAGATGCAGTCATCGGATAGTCCTCGATAAAGAAAATATGTCGTGGTATTTTATGTCTAGAGATTTTATCCCGACAATAGTTTCGAACCTCTTCCTCTGTTACCTGCTCTCCTTCTCGCAAAATAATCCAAGCTGCCGCTTCCTCGCCATAAACAGGATCAGGAACACCTGCAACCTGTACATCCGCAATTTTGGGGTGTGTGTAAAGGAATTCTTCAATTTCTCGAGGAGATATATTTTCACCGCCACGAATAATCATATCTTTTAAACGTCCTGTTACACGTACATAGCCTGCCTCATCCATCGTTGCCAAATCCCCAGTATGCAGCCAGTTATCCTTATCTATTGCAAGAAGCGTTTCTTCTGGGTTATTATAGTAACCTTTCATGACTTGGTAGCCTCTCGTACATAGCTCCCCTTGCTCATTCGGCGCAGCTTCTTCGTTCGTACCAGGAATGACAATTTTAACTTCTAGATTTGGCAATGCGCGGCCAACTGTTTCAACCTTTAACAGTAGCGGGTCATCAGCTCTCGTTTGTGTAATTACAGGTGAGGCTTCTGTTTGCCCGTAACAGATCGTAATATCCTTCATCCCCATTTTGTCGATAACAGCCTTCATAACCTCGATCGGACAGTTAGAGCCAGCCATTACGCCAGTACGCAACGTTGATAGATCAAAAGACGCAAAATTCGGTAAATTAAGCTCACTAATGAACATCGTTGGTACGCCATGTAATGCGGTACACTTTTCTTTTTCAACCGTTTGTAACACCTCAGTAGGTGAAAATTCTTGCACTGGTACCATCGTCCCACCACTAGTAGTAATCGCTAATGTTCCAATTACACAGCCAAAGCAATGGAAGAATGGGACAGGGATGCACAAGCGATCTTCGTAAGTTAAACGCATACATTCTGCAATATTAATCGCATTATTGACTAAGTTATAATGCGTTAACATAACACCTTTCGGAAAACCTGTTGTTCCTGAAGTATATTGAATATTAATAACATCATCATAATGAAGTGCTTGCTGTCTTTGATCTAATTGCTCCTCTGTTATTTGCTCTGCAGCAGATAACACATCCGACCAGTTTAGCACTCCGGGATATTTTGTCTCGCCAATTAAAATAACATTTTTTAATAAAGGTAGTCGCTTTGATTGCAAATTACCCGGTTCACAATGGTCAAGCTCTGGACATAACTCTTGCAGTGTATTCATAAAAGAATGGTCTCGATATTTTTCAATTAATATAATCGTTTTTGCATCGGATTGCTTCAGTAAATATTCCAACTCGCTTGAACGATAATTAGTGTTTACAGTGACGATTGGGGCACCCATTTTACCTGTACCAAATTGCAGTTGCACCCATTCTGGAACATTGGTCGTCCATACTGCAATATGTTCACCCTTCTCTATTCCAAGAGCCATCAACCCTCTAGCTACTAAACGACTTTGCCGATTGAGCTCCTCGTAGGTCATACGTAAATCCCTATCTGCATACACTAATGCTTCGCGTTGTGGATATTTTTCAGATTGTTCATCTAGCAATTGACCAATAGTTTGATACACAAGTTCTGCCATGAAAATCCCCCTTATTTTTACGCTATTTAACTTCTTTCAGCATTCATCCCCCACCTCTATAGGTGATGAGATGAATGCGGGCTTAAGCTCTTTTCAGCGAATATCCAAACACCCGCTGAAATAGAGGAACTCAGTCTAAGAACGCCACGTCCTGTGGCAAAGACTGAGTGACCAACATCACGTTGGCCCAAAGCCTCCGGCGGATGTCACGGAATCGGAAAGGAGTGCTTTGTGCCTGCACAAAGCCGATTCCGGTCGCAATTATGCCGAGTCATAATTCATTATGACTAACAGCCAATTAGACGAGAAATAACGAGACGTTGAATTTCAGACGTTCCCTCACCGATTTCCATTAACTTAATGTCACGCAAATGACGCTCTACGTCGTATTCTTTCATGTACCCTGAACCGCCGTGAATTTGAATTGCTTGATTACAAGTGCGGAAGCCCATTTCAGAGGCAAATAATTTTGCCATCGCCGCTTCCTTCCCGAATGGTTTCTTTTGATCTTTAAGCCACGCAGCCTTATGTACTAACGTACGTGCAAGCTCTATCTCCATTGCCATATCGGCTAATTTAAATTGTATTGCCTGAAGTTTTGATATAGGTGCACCGAATTGTTCACGTTCTTTTGCGTATTTTAATGCTTTCTCATAAGCTGCCTGTGCAATTCCTACTGATAATGCAGCAATGGAAATACGGCCACCGTCTAATGTATTTAAAAATTGGCTAAATCCACGTTTTTCATCCCCTAAAAGATTAGCCCTTGGGACACGAACATTTTCCAAAATAATCTCACACGTATTGGAACCACGTACGCCCATTTTGTCGTAATTGCAGTTAATCGTTACGCCTGGAGTGTTAGTTGGTACAATAATAGATGAGATAATTTTCTTACCATCTTCACGTTTACCTGTCACTGCTGTCACAATAATTTGGCGTGCAAAGCCTGCATTTGTGATCCAGCATTTTTCACCATTAATGATGTAATCATCACCATCAATTACAGCTGTCGTAAGTGTTCCTCCAGCATCTGAACCTGCATTTGGCTCTGTTAAACCAAACGAACCTAATGTTTCTCCCTTCGCTAACGGAACAAGCCATTCCTGCTTTTGCTCCTCTGTGCCGAAATTGTAAATCGGCGAAGCACCTAAGCTAACTGCGGCTGCATAGCTTAATCCTGTGCCGCCACACGCACGGCCGATTTCTTCAACAGCAAGTGCATAGGAAACAGTATCTCCGCCTGAACCGCCGTACTCTTCAGGAAACGGGATCCCTAATAAGCCTAGCTCTGCCATCTTTTTAAAGCTCTCTATTCTCATCGTCGATGTCTCGTCAACCTCACGGGCATACGGTTTAATTTCCTTTTCAGCAAAATCACGTACCATATCTCGAATCATCTCTTGCTCTTTCGTTAGTTCAAAGTTCATCCCCAGTCCCCCTAATGTTTAATTTGCCATAGCAGATTTCGTTCAGATGACAGTTGTAACAAATGAATACCGACTAGTCGGTTTGTTTTAAATATAAATCCATTTCGCCTTGGCGTAATTGCGTCCAGATTTTGAATTGTGCCAACACAATTCATTCCTTTCAAAATCTGTAACATCCGCCGGAGGCTTATCTTCATTCAGTAGGTATTTCGATATCCACTGAAAAAAGGATCTACATCTGCACTCTTCTTCCCACCTTTTGAGGTGAGAGTCTTCTACTGAATGAAGATAAAACCAGTCGTTGCTGGCTTCCCCTTGACCATAAATTGAACTGCTTCGTCCATTGCTTGTTCAGTGACAATCGCACGCAATATCATATCCGTAAATACTTCTGTAATTTCCTCCATTGTTAATGGACCTGATTGCTTAAACCATTTGTATGTCCAGTTAATCATCCCGACAATAGCCATCGTTACAATAGTACAAGGTAGTTCTGTACGAAAATCCTTTGTTTGTTGGCCTTCGTCTATGACTTTTTGTAAAATATCCCGATATTGATCTCGTTTTTTATGAATGATTTCACTATACTCCTCTGCCAAGGAATGACTTTCCTCGTAAAAAACCGTAATATGTGCTTGATACATATCAAACACTTGTGTCAGTGTTTGCAGCATTGCACATAAACGTGTAATCGGTGTATCGTATTTGTCATATGCCTCCTGTGACTGCTTAATCACATAAGAAATAAATACATCGTGAATTTCATACAACAGTTCATCTTTCGATTTAAAATTATGATAAAATCCACCCTTTGATGCACCAATGTATTCCACAATGCGATCGACAGTTACATTGTGATAGCCATCTTGCTGAAATAGCACTACAGAAGCGTCAACAATGCGTTGTTTTAATGTTTTTTTTACCATAGGCATCTATCATCCTTCTTATAACTCTTTACTCCATCACTCTTTATAATTAGAAAAGGTTTCAGGTTATTGCCATAATGTGTGGTTGATTTCCATTCCGACTGAGCGCTTTCCTGGGGGCGTTCAGTCTCCACTACAATCAACTTATGCATATGACATAAGTTTTAATATTATGGAGACCCCTTATTTTTTCTAATTATGAAAAACTATGACACCATTAATATAGCATTCTGAAAATTCAGCGTCTAGCATCTATATAGATTTTAATTAATTTTACGAGAATTTATTTTACACAAAGCAGAATTATGTGAATTACCACAGATAAACAAACCTACAATTACTGTATGCTTCCCACCTTGTCTTTATTACTAAAATCCAAAAAAATTCCCTAGTGCTGTGCAATAACACTAGAGAATTTCCAAAACATAGTTATGAAGCTTTTGGTATTCTACGTAACCACGAGATGATGATTGCAATAATTAATGCAAAGCCTAAATACCCCATTGTTGAATAAACCTTTCCAACTAATGTCGTGAACCCTACTAAACTTGCAACAAAGCCTATTAAACCAATCACCACGATACCTATTTTAAAATATTTATGATCAGGCGCTATAAAACGTACTGTAAATGCGTAAAGCATCCCTACTGCCGTATTGTACATCATGCCTAATAAAGCAATAGACATTAAGATCCCCACTACAGGATGAATTTGTTTGGCTAGCTCTAATGTTGGCATTGCTGTCCCACCAACTACGTCCATTTTAACAAATAAAGCAATATTAATAAGTACGATTAAAACACCGAGCATAATACCACCAAGAAAACCGCCTAAACCAGCAATCTTGCACTCTCGAACCGTTCCCCCCATAACAATTAACATCGCCGTACCAGCAGCTATGTTATAAGATACATAGAGGAGTGCCCCTACTAGCCAATTGGAAGCCGCAGATGATTGCTCTTTCGCTAGCACATTCTGTTCTGCAATTGTTAAGTCCATTGTGAAAATAGAATAAATTAATATGATAAAAACGATCCCCATTAAATATGGCGTCACTAAAGCTATTATATTAATAATATTTTTCACATTTAATAGCAGCGTTAAAATCGTAATGATTACCATGAAAATGCTGCCGATCATCGGGTTTATACCAAACATTTGCTCAAACGTTGACCCTGATCCCGCAAACATAACAACCGCCACACCAAATAAGAAGAACGTTATGACTATATCTAATAGTACGCCAACATAGCGCCCACCAATTTGATAGATTACCTCTTTATGAGATGTCGTTTGAGAATCTGCCCCTAATTGCGCTAGACTCATCCCTAAAAAAGCAAAAGCAATTGTTGCGACAATTCCTCCTGCTATACCGTAAAGACCAAAACTCGTAAAGTATTGCATAATTTCTTGTCCTGATGCGAAGCCAGCACCAACGATTAATCCTACAAATGCGCCACCTATCTGCCAACTTTTTTTCATAGAACACCTGCTTTTCTATTTAAATCAATTATGCCTCGGCATAATTCCGTGTCATCCGCTGGAGGCTATAGGCCAACAAATGCCTTTTGCGTGAAAGCGTAGCGCCAGCAACAGCACGATGTTGATCATTCAGGCGTTTTCACAGGATATGAAGTTCTAGCCTGAGTTCCTCTATTTCAGCGGAAGTCAAATTATTTATAAGTTTTCTGTGCTACTGTAAACAAGTCGATCGTCTCTCTATTTACTTCATAGCCGATACCCGCTTTTTGAGGAACTTCAATATAACCGTCCTTCACCACAACTTCTGGGTCGATAACATCTTTTTCCCAATAGCGGCTGGAGCCTGCTGTATCACCAGGTAAAATAAAATTCGATAATGTAGTTAACGCCACATTATGTGCACGACCAATACCCGACTCCAGCATACCTCCACACCAAACCGGAATGTCATTCGCCTCACAATAATCATGTATTTTCTTGGCTTCAGTTAGGCCACCAACACGTCCAATTTTAATGTTAATAATTTTAGTACTGCCCAACTCAACAGCTTTACGTGCATCCTCTAATGAATGGATACTTTCATCCAAGCAAATAGGCGTATCGATTAATTTTTGTAAAGTTGCGTGATCAATGATGTCATCTGACGCCAATGGCTGCTCAATCATTGTTAAATTAAATGCATCTAGCTGTTTGAGCGTTTCAGCATCTGTAAGTCGATAAGCTGAGTTCGCATCCGCCATAAACGCCACATCAGGGAACGTCTCACGTAATGTACGCATTACTTCTACATCCCAGCCTGGCTTGATTTTGATTTTCATTCGTTTATAGCCTTCATTCACAAAACCATCTACTAACGCTACTAAGTCCTCGATGGATTTTTGAATACCAATACTGATCCCAACTTCAATATTGTCCTTTTTACCACCAAGTGCAGCCGCGAGAGATTGATTCGACTGTTGGGCATAAATATCCCAAATAGCACCTTCTATCGTTGATTTCGCCATATTATTTTTACGAATCGGTTTAAATAGCTCATTGACCTCATCTGGATGCTGAAGCTCTTTATTTAATATAAGTGGAATTAAGAAATCTTCTAGCATATGCCAGTTCGTTTGCAATGTTTCCTCGTTGTACCAAGGAGAATGGAAAGCAACAGATTCTCCCCAACCGATTGTTCCTGATTCATCTTTAGCCTCTAAAACCAAAAAATCCTTATCATCAAATGTGCCAAAGCTTGTTGTAAAAGGCTCTTTTAATTTCATCTTTAAATGTCTAATGGTAAACTCCGTTATTTTCATATTGATTTGCCCCTTCCAGTCCTAAAGTTTCTAATTTAACGAGAACATACTCGTTGTAGTTCTCTTGCTGTTGCAATTGAACTGCTGCATAACCTTGTGCAAATAATTGTTGTAATAAACGTCTCGTTTTGAAGCGCCAGTCTAACGCTAATGTCGGGTCTTGCAGCTTCAATGCTTGAAAATCCTTTGGTACAGGCAGTGTATATAAATCGCTTTTATATTTTAAATTTTCAGTTATTTCTAAGCGTAGGAATCCTTGTTCATTTTGTACACAGCTTGCCACCGGTATGGCATTCTTTGCATCTATTGAAATGTTTTTATTGACATAATCAGAGGCTATATACCAGCACACCTCAAAACGATCGGAAGGTATTCCTTTATTTAAACCATCCTGCATTTCTCCATAGCAATTTTCTATATACGTATAACAAATACCATTTAATTTGGAGAGATTAAGATAACCATTACGTGTTTCCAGCGGATCAAAGGTCCATACCATTAAATCATAGCCCCGTTCTATAGCAATGGCTTGCTGGGCATATTTTAGTTTTTCACCTATTCCTTGAGAGCGGTAATTTTCGTCTATCCCAAGCATATGGGAGCACAAATAACTTTTGCCCTCTCGAAACCCCGAAAAGCCATAGCTAAAACCAACTAATTGGTCACCATCATAGGCACCCACGACGATCCCACCATTTTTCACAGCGGTTAACGTTTGATGAATGGGAATAGAAGGCATTCCCCAAATGTTATATTCCAATTGCTGAACTTGTTCCAGCTGTTCGATTGTCTTTATTTCCCGTATGTCAATCATTCCTATCACTTCTTTCTAAATCTTTATCCTGTATCTATAAAGCTCGTAAAATCGCTCTCGTGATAATGTTCACTCCTGTAATAAGCCGCTCTCGATTAAAGGTCATTTTCGGATGATGTAAGCCTGGTGTTACACCACAACCTAAGCCAAGCATTGTTGCTTTAAGATTCGCACGCTCATACGTATAAAAATGAAAATCCTCTCCTCCCGGGGTTACGACTGGTGAAGCACATGCTCCTTCCCCAACCACATCAACAATAGCGGAATTCATATGCTGTAAAGCTTCATCATTCACTAATGCAGCCACGATATGTGCACCTATAGTTAAAGAAATTTTGGCACCATACATCGCTTCAACCGATGCCTTTACACGTTCAATACCATCAGTGAGAGCCTCCATTACTTCATTTGTTTGTGCCCGTGCATCAATGCTAAATGTTGCTTTCCCAGGAATAATATTTGTAGAGGTTCCTCCTGCATTAAATTGCGTCATTTTGACTGACGCAGAGACATTAGGGTCTGTCCAGATTTTTTGTAAGCCTTCGACAATTGCGGCCCCTACCTCAATGACATTAATGCCAAGTTCAGGTCGTGCGCCATGAGCCTCTTCTCCAATAATAATCCCCGTAAAATGCTTTGCCGCACCGTGGTACAAGGCAGGAGCGTACGTTCCGTCCCTTAATTCTTTCAACGGACGAACATGAACACCAAATAAGTATTCTAGAGGATCAATAAGGCCCTTCTCAACGAATGCTCGAGCACCCTGTGCTTTTTCTTCAGCAGGCTGAAATAGAATACGTACTGCACCGGGAAGCAAATGCTCCATATCCTTTAACACTAGTGCTGTCCCAATAGCCATCGTCATATGACCATCATGACCACAAGAATGATTGGCCTTAAATTCACCATCTACTTCCTGCCATAGTGCATCGATATCCGTACGAAATCCAACTCTCGGTGTCCCCTTCCCAATATCTACATACAATCCAGTCATATCATCGAATAGCTGAGGCTCCATCTGTGCCTCCTTCAATAGATTGGCGATGTATTGCGTCGTTTGCTTCTCTTGCCAGCTAATTTCCGGATGCTCATGTAAATGTGTAAAAATATCCGCCAATT
>Ga0102589_1003921_pt1 | contig 14608 bp, 12 predicted proteins | sample AraplaMF_Col_mLB_FD_76858 | JGI IMG/M metagenome (GOLD analysis project Ga0102589, IMG submission 76858) | Arabidopsis root microbial communities from the University of North Carolina, USA - plate scrape MF_Col_mLB | ecosystem: Host-associated > Plants > Roots > Endosphere | place: USA... | reverse complement strand
GAAAAAAGGACAACTTAACCTACAGGTGAAGTCTGCTCAAAATGAAGTTGGGTTCATACATAAGTTATTTGGAATTGCATCATAATCTGTCATTGAATAGGTCATGTAGGTTCTATATCTCTATCAAATGGTTTTTGCACCAGAACCTAAATAAAAGCTAGTTAGCAAGAGAGTTAAGTGTTGATTGATGAACAATCGATAAATACTTAACTGGTTTTATACTAAAACTCAATATAAGGATTTATAGTTGACAGAAAAAAAGAAGTATGTGAAAATTTAGTAAATGAGATTAAATACTAAAAAAGGGTGATTTTTACATGGAAAAAATAGGTTTGATAGGTGGTTTAAGTTATGAGTCAACCATTATTTATTATGAACATATAAATAAGTTGGTTAACAAACAGCTAGGGGAAGGACATTCCGCTAAATTAATTCTTTATAGTATGGATTCAGGAGAAGTACAGGAAGCATTTGAGAGTGACAAGATAGAATTAGGAAAGGAACTTTTAATAGAGGCAGCCAAGACTGTAGAAAAAGCTGGCGCAAGTTGCTTATTAATGTGCTGCAATAGTGTACATAAGGTGGCAGAAGACGTACAAAAAGCAGTTAATATTCCACTTATTCATATTTGTGACTCAGTGGTGGAAACAATCGATTCCTTAAAATTGAAAAAAATAGGCCTTTTAGGTACTAATTTTACTATGCATGATTCATTCTATAAAAAGAGATTGACAGAAAAAGGAGTCGAGGTCTTGTTACCTGACGAAGATGATCGAAACTATATGCATCAGGTAATTTTTAATGAACTTGTTGTAGGTAAGTTCCTACCTGAATCTAAAGAAAATTTTAAAAGAATCATTGACTATATGATTGAAAAAGGCGCTGAAGGGGTTATTTTGGGTTGTACTGAAATTCCGTTGCTAATTAACCAAGACGATGTTAGTATACCTGTTTTTAATACAGCCTGCCTCCACGCAGAAAAAGCCGTTAATTTTGTGTTAGAGAGAAGCAAACAAACAATCTAGTAGGAGCCGATAGTATTGTCTAAGAATTACATAGCATATATTCAGATGTCAATCGCAATGATTATTATAGGAAGTTTTGTTGTAATAGGTAAATTTATTCTAGAAGAAGTTCCTGTTTTTCTAGCGTCAGAATTAAGACTTTTAATAGCTAATTTTATTTTAATCCCTTTATTTTATTTTAAAGAAAAAAAATTACCTAAAGTAAATAAAAAAGATGCTAGGATATTTATAATCCAAGCATTTGTAGGGGTTTTTCTATTTAGTGTATGTACCTTATATGGGTTAAAGTATACGACAGCTTTAGAAAGTGGATTAATACTAAGTTGTACGCCAGCAGTAATGGCTTTAATTGCATATTTCTTCTTAAAGGAAAAATTAGGGGCTACTAAATTAATTGGTATTTTATTCACGGTGTTAGGAACTATGTCTATTAACATTATTGGTACTGTAGCTACGGGTAATGTAAACGCGATTTCTATTTTTGGAAACTTCTTAATATTCTTGGCGGTGATTGGAGATGCAGTGTTCTTCTCATTTGGTAAATTATTATCGGATCGTTGGTCACCATTAGCTATATCTATGATTTTGAGTATTCTTGGTTCTATATTCTTTTTACCTCTTGCTGTCTATGAAGCTCTGCATATTGATTTTTCCAGTATTTCGTTAAGTGTATGGGGGTGGATTATATATACAGGGACAATAGTTACAGTTGTTGCAGTTATTTTGATGAACCAGGGATTAAAAAAAGTACCTGCTAGTGTAGCATCTGTATTTACAGCTTTAACACCTGTTAGCACGGTATTACTATCTAGTATATTTCTTAAAGAATCTATTTACTGGTACCATCTTTTAGGAATGGTGTTTATTTTACTGGGTATATTAATGCTAACAAATACTAATAAAGAACCTAAAATGGGAAAAATTCCTAAGAACAATATCTTTTAAAAACTTAATAAATTTAATCGAATAGCTTCACTAAATTTGGAAAAGGAAATGATAAAGGTGGATACTTCATTAAAAAAGGATTTATTACCCCGTCATATACAATTAATGGCTATAGCCGGTATGATTGGAACAGGAATATTTAATGGGAGTAGTGAAACAGTTTCGTTGGCAGGGCCAAGTGTTATCTTCGCGTACTTACTTGGAGGAGCTTTACTGTTGGTAATAATGGCATCTATAGCAGAGCTTGCAGTTGTATATCCCAATTCAGGAATTCAAACTATATTACTCAAAGCTTTTGGGTTCAAAATTTCTTTTGTAGTAGGGTGGATTTATTGGATAAATTGGACAATCGTTACTACTGTTGAAATTATTGCGGCAGGAAGCTTTTTGCAATACTGGTTTCCTTCACTTCCTCTATGGCTATTGAGTTTAATTTGCGGATTAACTATCTTCATTGTTAATTGTATAAGTGTAAAATATTACGGAGAAATTGAATTTTGGTTTGGTGGGATTAAAATAGCTACTTTACTTATTTTTAGTATTTTAGGGGCTACTATATTATTTGGTTTTTTCACGGATCACACAGTAGATCCCCTTGCTAATTATACAAGTCAGGGTGGTTTTTTCCCAAATGGCTGGCATGGAATGTTTTCAGCACTTCTTGTTATTATGTTTTCTTATGGTGGCTCTGAATTAATCGGAGTATCTATTACTGAAACTAGAGATGCCGAAAAGGTTGTTCCAAAGATTGTAAAGGGTGTTGTATGGAGAGTTGTCTTATTTTATGTATTGCCTGTAACAATTATCTGTGGTCTTATTCCTTGGAATGAGGTTGCAAATAGTACAAAAAGTCCATTTGTACAAGTGTTTTCTCTAGTTGGTTTACCTGGTGCTGCAGGTATAATGAACTTTGTATTATTGACGGCTGTTTTATCTGCTGCAAACGCAGGTATATATGCAACATCACGAACAGTATTTACACTTGCTAAAAATGGGGAGGCACCTAAACTTTTTACCCATATATCTAAAAAAGGGGTTCCTGTTAATGCATTAATTTTAAGTGGTATTTGGGTGGTTCTAGGTGTTATTCTTAGTTATATTACACCTGATAAAGTATTCAATTATTTAATGTCTATACCAGGGATTACCGTACTCTTAAATTGGATGAGTATTTGTTTGGCTCAAGTTAAACTACGACCACATTATCCTAAACAACCTTATTTTAAGGTATGGCTATCCCCTTATTTGAATTTTTTTACAGTTTTTATATTAGCAATAATTTTTGTATTCTTTATCACAAATGAGGATAATATTGTGGGAACAATAGTTTCATGTATTATCATTATTTCACTATCTATTACTGCTGTGATTATTGAAAAAAAACATAAAAAGTTTAATGTTGAACCTAAACAAGAAAGAAAAATAAATACTTAGAATCTTCAAAATAAAATAGTTCTGTAAGGGTATTTATCCAGATTATTAAAGGAATAATAACGAAAAAGGGTTTATTAGATAAACTTTTCTACCTAATACCATTCATCGAAATTTATGGTTCTGGTGCAAAGATAAAATAAAAGAAAATAAAGCGTATATATTCCTAACGGAATCGTATCTTATGCTGCAAGTCCAAACAATTGATGGATGAATTCTTTCTGATTTTGGACAGACTGTTCCCGTAAATCAATCTGTTCTTTTTTAATCATATACATGGATTCTACTCCAGAAAGAATGGATGTAGCTGTGTCAAAACATTTGAACCCTAGCATAGAACAGATTCGCTTCTTTATAAAGCGGTGATCTTGTTCTACTATGTTATTCAAGTACTTTTGTTGTCTAAATTGCATACCATCAAGTATGCTTTTTTCTTTTTTTAACTGTTCAATTGCTATAGGATAAGCCGCGTTCCTCCATCATTTCCACCAAATCGCGAAAACTGAGGATGTACCGTAGGTGCCATCTCACCGTTAATAAAATAATGTCAGGCTGATAATGCTTCCATGTGAATAAATTTTGGTTTTCCATACCGATCACACCTCTTTTTTTAGAGTAATAATATCAGTATATCCAAGATTTAGAGATTACTTGCAATTGCCCTAAAGTTTTTGCACCAGAACCTAAAATAATGTCAGTTAAGTTGTTATATTATTTATTTATCAAAATATTAAAAACATATTGAAATTTATTCAATATTTGGATATAATTTCATATGAAAGGAGGGATTATATATGAACAAGCAACCATTAAGCGCAGAAGAGCTATTAAAAGCTTTAAAAGAGGCTGAAAGTGATTCCGAGGGAAGATCAGAACTTCAAAGTTTAACTTGGAATACTACAGGTGATCTTTAATATGTAATAAAAAAGGAAGTAACATATTTATGTTACTTCCTTTCGATTTAAGGAAGTGGAGGATTTATTAGATGAAAATATGCTTATTTAACATTAAAGCCAAAGATTTTAGTTTACCTCCTTATGGAATCTGGGTTTTAAAGTCATATCTAGATTTTTATTCAGAAGCTAACGGGTTAAATATTGATGTTAAATGTTTAACTTTTGAACACAATACCCCTTATAAAGACATCTATCATGAACTAGTTAGTGAAAGACCAGATTTAATTGGTGTATCACATTACATATGGAATGATTCATCTACTATGAATATACTGAATAAGCTTAAAACTGACATTTTCTATCCTGTAAATATAATAGTAGGTGGTCCACATGTAAGTGTTGCTGATAAAAGATTAGTAAGTTTATTAGAACAACAAAAAATAGATGCAATGATAATAGGTGAGGGAGAAATTCCATTACTTCATATTGTGAATTGTTTACATTCTCAAGAAGATATTTCACCTATTCCGGGAATATTATGCGAAAGTAACATTAGGGAAGGATACGTACCACAATTCTTCAAAACAAATGAAAATATTAATTATTTACCTAATCCTTATCTTAATGAAAAAGAACTTCTGAATGAGTCGGTAAATGTAGGGGTAATACAATATGAAACATCACGGGGATGTCCATTTACTTGTACTTTTTGTGATCAGGGACATAAACCATATAGAAGTTTAACCATTGAAAGGATTAAAGAAGATTTAACCTATTTTTCAACAAAAGGTATAAAACATATCAGCTTCTTAGATAGTACATTTAATCTTAGTCCAAAAAGAACTGTAGAAATCCTTAAAAATTTAATACATCTAAACAAGGAATGGACTTTTCATGCCGAAATAAAGCCAGAAAACCTAACTTCTACTGAAATTGATTTAATGGCCCAGGCAAATTGTTATTCGGTGGAACTTGGATTACAATCAGTTAATGAACCTACTTTGAAGTTTATAAAAAGACGTAATAATTGGAAAAGGATAGAGGATAACGTTACACAACTATTAAATAAGAATATAAATGTAATAGTGAACACTATTATAGGATTACCAGGTGAAGGTATAAAAGAATGGTTCGCCACGTTAGATTATTGCTTTAATTTGGGTAGGATAAAAATATATTCAAACATATTGAAAATTTTACCTAATACAGATATGTTTGAACAAATTGAAGAATTTGAATTTAATTTTAATGTAGAAAAATTTAATGCAATAGAAAGTACAAAAACATTTACTAAAGAACAAATAAAAAAAGCTATTACTATTAACAAACTTGTGAACTTATTTTGGAATGATGTTAACACTCCAAATAGTATTGTAGAGATAGTCCAAAAAGGTTATGAAGGAAAATTTCACAGATTTCTCGAAAGTCTTTATTTCTATTTAATTAACAATCCAAACTTATTAAATGAGAATTTCCGTGTAAATACTCTTAAAAAAATTATTGAGGATAAAAAACTAGAAGAAGAACTTGTATATAAGGTTAACAATGATTTTGAAGTGAGAGTAGGGATATAATGAATGCTATACAAAACACTAATTTAAAAGAAGAATGGGATATCTTAAACTATTATTCGGATAAATATGGATATTATTCTGTTGCGGCTCTCATTATAAAATATCACATATTAATTAAATCATTCGATTTTTATATAAATGGTGAAGATAAAGATTTTAAAGAGAAATTTTATAGAGCTAAAGAAATGTTACAAGATCATTATAATAATACTTCAAGAACACCTAATTTTAATCCAGATGCTAATCCTATACAAAGTTTTGTCATTGATGGCGAAATTCAGATTGAATATAGCAAATTTTCATATCAAGAAAAATACAGTTTATCGGGGGAGTCAGTACAGGAGAAGGTTTTGAAAGTTTGTTCAGAACATTCGAATTTAATTGATGCTAATAAATTTTATATTTATGCTATTAACACTAATAATGAACCAATTATTTATATGAACAGCATACCAATATCAGAACTTATACGAGGGAGAAGATATTTAACTTATAACTCATTACCAATAGTCCATCCAATCTTACTTCATAAAGAATCACTAATCGCAAAAGGGGCAGGAGAAGTAATATTTATTAAAAATAGGCTAGGAAATGTCTCTGGTATCATATTAAATAATAAATCAGGGCATTTTAGACCTCCCGTTTCTACTCTTAATAGAGTAAAAAAATCATTTAGTGAATATTTTAAAATATCGATGAAAAATATTATAGATATAAAAATAGAAGGAGTATAAAAAATGAAAGATAGGATAAGTTATGAAGGCGAATTTCTATTTGAAATTATTAATCACGACATTGTTGATGTTGTTTTAAATGGTAATTATTCAAAAAGGTTTAAATTTAAAAAAGAAGATCCTTTTTTACAAATGAGCGTTTTTTTAGATTCTAAAGATTTCAAAATGTATAAAAGTAATGCTGCGATAGCATATCAATTATTGCCAGAAGATCAATATTATTATGCCATATTTAAATACAACCACTCCTGTTTAATAAATGAGAGGTTATTAATCCGAAAAGAAATTGGAGAGAAACATCGAGCTGAAAATATGTCATTATCCGATGAGATGAAAATGGAGTTAAACAGGGTCACGAGAAGTGAAACCTCCGAACTAAGTCCTGTTTTGATTGTTCGTCAAGAGCGTTATCCAATGGTATACATAAACAGAAATAATAATATTCATCTGTCTTTGGATAAGCTTACATATATAAATCCACAGGACTTAACACATAAGTCCTCCAAAATTTTTATTGAAATAGAGGTTACAGACTTTAAGTTAAATAAGTTAATCAACTCCGATATCTTATCTCTTTTTCACGAATTTAACAACGATCGGAACTTTAATTCATCTGAATGTTCTAAATATGAAGAGGGAATAAAGTGGTTGCATGACATAAAGGAAAAGGTAATCTTATGAATATAGAAGATACTATAGGAAGTTTAGAAGAATTTCAAACAAGCATTGCTATTAATTTATTCCAAAAAAACAATAATTTTTCAGACACATATTTAGAATTTTTACATCTCTTTAAAAAAGAGAGTATAAATAAAATTATGCAAAATGGCTTATTACATAAAAATATAAAAAAAGCCCTTCTAAAAGAAAATCTTATTTTTTATGCTCAAATTCCACAAAGTAATATTAGTACTCTTAAGCAAAAAAAAGACATCAAGTATGAAAATAATTACCATAGTTTTAATGAATTACAAAAATTCATATTAACAGAAGAAAATAAAGAAAAAAGACATACTCTATATAAATTAATATCAAATACAATAATACAGAAGTTAAATCCTATTTATAAAACAATGTATGATCATTTAAATTTAATCAGCAAAGACTTGGGGTTTAATGGATATGTTAATTTGTGCTTAGAAATGCTAAATGTTGATTTGAGTTCATTAAAGAGAGAGATAGAAATAATCCTACAAAATACGAACAATATTTATTTTAATAAACTTAAAAAAATTGTATTAACGAAAGGATATCTCTTGAAAAACATTTACTCATTTGATTTACCAGATATATGGAGCCTTAAACAATATGAAAAATACTTTTCAAAACAATTAGATATCCCATACTTTTTAAAAGAACTAGGTTTAGAACAAACGTTAAATAAAATCGAAATCAATTTAGATAATTCAAATTCATACCGATCATTTTGCCTACCAGTTAAGGTTCCTCATGAAATTAAATTGTTTATATCAACAAGAGAGAGAATAGATGATCAAAGGATTTTTTTCCATGAATTAGGCCATGCTGTGCACATTAGTAATATTAAAGAAAATTCTCATCCACAGTTTAGATGTTGGGCTGATGAGAGTATAAGCGAAGCTTTTGCATTTTTATTTGAAGGGCTGTTTAACAATAGGGATTTTATAAAAAAATATTATGATTTGGATGATCCTATTTATCATGAAATTTTATACCTTAATCGATTATATTTGCTCAGACTACATACTGCTAGAATATTATGGGAAATCGATGAGATAGAAACAAATAAAAATTTTCAACAAAGAATAAACAGTTGGAGTACTTATTATAAGAGAATTATTGGTGTCAATAATGAAGGTTTGGGAGCATTTATTGAAAGGGAATTTTTCTTGAAATCTATTAATTATCTTTATGGGTGGATGTTAGAAGCACAATTGAGAAGTTATTTAGAAAAAGAAGTTGGCTCACAATGGTTTATGGATATACATACTGGAAAGCTAGTACGAAATATTTTGCAAGGAGATAATTTGTCTTCAGCAAAAGATGTTTCTAGAATAATAGGATTTAAAACACTTGATTCCAAAGAACTAATCAAACAATTACAGGAGAATTTTTTATGAAAGAATTATTAAACAATAAAACTTTTGTTATTTTTTGGTTATCGCAATCAATTTCTCAAATAGGCAATACCTTTCATTTAATAGCTCTTCCTCTCTGGGTTTTAGATTTAACTAATTCTGCTTTTCAAACTGGATTAGTAGCAACTTTGGAATTAATATCGGGGTTAGTTTTCGCATTGTTTGGCGGAATACTAAGTGATAGGTTAAACCAAAAGGTGTTAATTTGTATTTCAGATTTTGTAAGAGGTACACTAGTTGTATCTTTAATATTCATAAACGACCCTTCACAAATATGGTTTGTTTATTTGATAGCTATAGCAAGTGGAATGATGACGTCTTTGTTTGTACCTGCACAAACTGCAATAATACAGTATATAGTAAAAAAAGAAGACTATAGTAAAGCTAATTCTTTAGTAATGCTAACTAGATCCATCGCGATGATTTTAGGTCCGATTATAGGAGGAATAGTAGTTCAATTTTTTTCTTTCAAAGGGACCTTTTGTATCAATGCTAGTTCTTATTTAATAGGTGTAATAGGTGCGCTACTAATAAAATATACACAAATTAAAAAAGATTTGGAAATAAAGCGTTCCATAATTACCGAAATACAAGATTCTTTTCAATTAATAAGAAAAAATTCAGAATTGAAGATTTTATTCATTTCTGTTTTTGCTGTATTTTTAGGTACTGGTGCTAATGGGACATTATTTATATTGCATTTAACAAAAAATGGAGTTTCCCCGGATGGTATTGGTTTTTATATGGCAACACAAGGTTTTGGAATGATACTAGCATCCTTATTATTCATTAAGGTATTTAAGGAGATATCAAAAATAAAATTAGTATTATTCTTTTCAAATATAATTCTAGGTATAACCTTAATTATCTTTATTCAAACATCACCTTTCTACTTTCTAATTAGCTTAATCGCATTATTTTTGTTTGGATTAACTCTTACCTTTTTTACAGTTAGTTTTCAAACTATTTTGCAAACTGCTACACCATCTACTTTCATTGGGAAAATTAGTGGTCTATTAAGAATTATTACAACTAGTGCTACTGGTATATCCATTTTATTAGGAACTACTCTTTGTTCTATAACTAGTGCTAAAAATGTTGTTACGATTTTCGGACTTATAGTCACACTTACAACATTTTGGTGTATTCCCTTAGTAATTGATTCAAAAAGAAATCAAGAAATAGATGTTTAAAAAGAAGGGAGGGTACTTTTTTGTTAATAGTGCCTGATAATTTTATCATTAGACAGCCATTAGGATCATTCAATGAGTATAAAGAATTTTTTTTAAACATGGATCTCAGTTTAGAAGATCAGTTTGACTTTGTATTGGAATTCTTTGCTTCTAATGAACTTCTACAGGAAGCGATATTAGTTGCAAATAGAAATTTTTATGACGTTATCATAAAAAAAATTAATGATAATACAATCACTTTAAAAGAGAAGCGTAATATACTAAAAACCCTTGTAAATTATATTATTAGATATACAACGAAACCAACTCCTTACGGATTATTTGCAGGTATTGGGGAAGGACAATTCACAAATACAAAAGATGTAATTATTTCAATAGGGGAATGTGAAAAATATGTTAGACCTGATATGGAATGGTTATTTGGAGTCTGTAAAATTATTGAAAACGACTTATTTAATGATTTAATTATCTTAAAGAATCCTAGTCTATTAATAACAGAAACCGAGATTTTTATTCCATATAGTTCAAAATGGGGTTTAAATTTAAAAGGCGCAATTTTAAATCCTTTTTCAATAAAAAGAAATAAAATTACTGATTTTATTTTTGAAACTGTACTTGGCGAAGAAGGAGAAATTAACGTATCGAAATTATTGATAAAAATGACTAATGAATTTCCTGAGATTCAATACGAGATTTGTCATCAATTGGTAAAAAAATTATTGAACAATGACTTTTTAATATCCAGTATTCGACCTCCGTTAATTGAAAATCCTTTAAGCTTTATTCTTAAATCTTTAAAAAAAGTAAATCATCACGATAAATGGATAAATAAGCTTAACGATGTGAATTTCTATTTAGAACAGTACCAAAAAAAAGAAATAGGCACTGGAAAAGAAGAGTTTCTCATCGTTGAGAAAAAGATGAATTCTATAAATCATGGGAGTAATAATATTAGTATTGATTCCAAAACAAATAGCAATATTAAAATATCTAAAGAGGTTAAAAATGAAATAAGAACACTAGTTGAGTTTTTATATAAGTTACCTGTACAAAAGAAAAATCCAAATCTAGAAAAATTCAAACAAGAATTTATAAATGAGTATAGTGAATATACAGAAATTCCGATAATTGATTTATTTAATAGCCGTCTCAGTAAATATTATTCTTCTAATCAAAATGTAGAGAAAAAATTTAATATTCCTAATTTACTTTATCAAAAAATATCTGAAGCGGTGTATAAGGGGCATTATGAGGTTGTAATAACTAAAGAGATGGTCAGAGAATATGAGTCAGATATGAATAGAGCAGTTAATACTCTAGAATTAAATTTTACAGTTGGTATTACTGAATCAAATGAAAATTTCCTTATTCTTAATAAATCTAGTTCAAATAAATTTGGTAAATCGTATTTGAGATATCAATATTTTCTAAAAGATAGCCCTATATATCAAGAATTAGCTAAATGTTATGAGGATGAAAGTCAGTCGGATGTGGTTTTTTGTGAAGTAAACTTTTTACCTCCGGGTGGAAGATCAGCTAATGTTCAATTGTATTCTAATCCATATCCATGTGAATTAGTTCTAAATACTAATTTAACAGGCGAAGATAAATTAAAGCTAACAATAGATGATATTGTCGTAGGGTGGTCAAAAAAACGTAACAATTTTTATTTTAAATCTAGAGCACTTAATAGGGAAATACTACCACAATTTAATAATTTGGTAGGAGTAAATGGGTTACCGAAAGTAATTAAATTTATGAAAGAGGTTATTAGCGATAGGCAAGGAATTAATACACTTGAATTTGGAGACGTATCTAATTTTTCTTTTTTGCCTAGGATAAGAATCGGTTCTTTAATATTATTTCCAGCTCAATGGACATTAGATATTTCACGATTTAAACTGTTAAAAGATATAAATGAATGGAATTTAATTTTTTTAAAATGGGTTAAGGATTTTTCACTTCCACAATATGTATATATGATTACTAAAGGTTCAAGAATCCTTGTTGATATAAAATCAAATGGACAACGAGATTTTATTTTTCAACATATGAAGAAGGTACAGGAAAATACCATAAAATTCATGGAGTCAACTATAACGGAAAAAACGAAATATATAACAGAAATTATTATTCCAGTTATAAACCCGGAAGAAAATAAATCTAATTTAACTTTTGAATTAAGCACAAAAACAAAGTACGTTCCAAGAGAAAATAAGGTGAGGTTAATTGGGGAAAGCTGGTTCTATTTTAAAATTTATTTAGACTATCCTAACGTAGAACATTTTTTTAATGAATTGTATACCATGAAGCAAAAACACAAAGCGCTTTTTAATTCATTCTTTTTTATTAGATTTGCAGATCCTCATTTTCATATTAGGCTCAGAATATATAAAAGTGATTCACATTTTATTCAAAATTACTTGCCCGTATTATTAGAATGGTTAAAGGAGCTAAGCCTAAGAAAAATCATTACAAATTATAAGCTTGAAAATTATGTGCCAGAGGTCGAAAGATATGGTGGTGAAGCATTAATTAGTTTGATTGAAGATATCTTTTTTGAAGATAGCAATATGGTTTTAGATTGGTTAAGAAAATCTTCTGAAAAAGATATTACGAATGAGGAGTTTGCAGTAATTAATATTCTACAAATATTGAAGGATTTTAAATTGGATTTAAAGGACCAATTCAATCTTTTTAATAAGAATAATAAATTAAAGGGATTTTATGAGGACTCTAAAAAATTTTATCTGGACAATAAAAAAAGTAAATTAGTATCACTAAATAATATAAGATCTGAAAAAATATCAAAATTTTCAGTTGAGTATTCGGAAATTTATAATACAGATAATACACTACTCTATTCAATTATAGACAGTTTACTCCACTTACACTGTAATAGGGTAGGATTAGACAAAAGTGCGGAACTAAAAGTCAGAACAATAACAAGTAATTACTTAAAATATGTTATCAATAATAACAACCTTTAATGAATTGTATTGCTATTTACCTATACTATTTTCGTAGTTCAGCCATATTGCTTATTTAGTATTTCAAAATTCTTATAAACCCACAGAGACATTGTAATTGTCCCTGTGGGTTTTATGTATTGGCTCGAATCCTTTTGAGAGGAATTATCTTTGTATATTAATTTTAATTTTTGGGATTTTCCATTTTCAACACCCTATGCGACTTTTTATTTGTTGTAATTGTATTGTAGCTTTTTCTCTAGCACGACTTGCCCCTTTGTGTAAAATGCTTTGCAAAAGATCTGGATTCTCCATGTACATATGATACTTCTTACGTGGCTGTTCCAGCTCCCGATTCACTACATCAAACACCTCTTGTTTAACCTGTCCCCACCCTATGCCAGTTTGATAGTGCTCTTTCATTTTTTCTATTTCTTCTGATGTGGCAAACTCTTTGTATAATGCAAATAACGATGAAGTAGTATGGTCTTTGGGTTCTGTTGGTAGTGTAGAATCTGTCTTAATTTTAAATATGAGTTTTTTCAGTTTTGATGGGTCTTCAAATAATGGAATCACATTTCCATAACTTTTACTCATCTTCCTACCATCTAGGCCAGGAAGCATTTCTGTATTTTCCTGTATTATATATTCTGGAAGAGAGAATGTTTCTCCATATGTATTATTAAAGTATGAGGCTATATCTCTTGCTATTTCTACATGTTGAATTTGATCTTTTCCTACAGGGACAAAATTTGATTGAAACAGTAATATATCAGAAGCCATAAAGATGGGGTATGTATACAATCCCATGTTAATTCCATGATCAATATCTATGCCCTCATCTCGATTTTTATCAATCTTACCTTTATAGGCATGGGCACGATTCATTAATCCTTTTGGTGTTAGGCAAGATAAAATCCAATGCAGCTCCAAAATCTCTGGTATGTCGGATTGGCGATAAAAAATTACATTTTCAGAATCTAGCCCAAGAGCCAACCACGCAGCTGCAATTTCATATGTAAAATTCCTGAAATGTTCTGCATTCTGAATAGCATTTAATGCATGGTAGTCTGCTATAAAATACATTCCCTGTACATTTGAATTCTTTGCCATTTCTAATGCTGGTTTAATCGCTCCAATATAGTTTCCAAGGTGAGGATGACCTGTCGGTTTAATTCCTGTTAATACAATAGGTTTATTCATATCGTTTACCTCTCAGTAAAATAAAAAGGGATCCCTTATCCATAGAAGAACGAGAGACCCCGTAGTACCTCCCTCATTAGTTGTACAAAGCCAATCGCCTTGTGCATTCTAAAATACTGTTTTTTTGTAACGGAGGAATAATTCATCAAATCTTTTTCTATAGTTTCAGATTGGGGCCCTATAGCCCGTTCCATAATTTTACGCACACTGATTTTTACCAACTATCAGCCTCCTGAAGTGCTACAAACATGTACTATTATTTATTATTATATTTATATATATTAATTCATGTTTATTTATATTTTAACTATATTTTTAAAAAATTCAATCTATATTATATAGATTTAGGGTTACGGCAACATCACCATCAACTTAAGAAATTGATCGTTCCCCAAAACGAAAGAAATGAGCCGAATTCTCATGAATAACTGTAAAAAGTTAAAATTTTCGTTATGGGGGTGTCTCAAAATCTTAGCTTGATGGGCATGGGGTGGGACCCCACATGCATCAACTTAAGAAAA
>Ga0102589_1003918_pt1 | contig 14624 bp, 13 predicted proteins | sample AraplaMF_Col_mLB_FD_76858 | JGI IMG/M metagenome (GOLD analysis project Ga0102589, IMG submission 76858) | Arabidopsis root microbial communities from the University of North Carolina, USA - plate scrape MF_Col_mLB | ecosystem: Host-associated > Plants > Roots > Endosphere | place: USA... | reverse complement strand
AGGGGACAAACAATTGGCTCTTAATTTATTTAAAAAGAAAAAAAATCATCGTCAACGTCGTCAATTAATTGCTCATCAACAACCGAAATCACCAATTTCAGAACAATATCGTAATATTCGAACGAATATCGAATTTGCAGCTGTGGATACGAATTTACATTCATTAATGGTAACATCTGCAAACCCGAGTGAAGGGAAAACAACGACAACAGCGAATATGGCGGTTGTATTTGCACAACAAGGGAAGAAAGTATTGTTAATTGATGCAGATATGCGTAAACCAGCGATGCACCAAATGTTCCAAGTAGATAATATTTTTGGCTTAACGAACGTATTAACACATAGTGAACGTTTAGAGAAATGTGTACAAACGACATCAGTTGATAATTTACACTTTTTAGCTTGTGGCCCAATTCCGCCGAATCCAGCGGAATTGTTAGGATCGAAATCGATGCAAGAGCTTCTTGCACAAGCGTATAGTATGTATGATTTAGTAATTTTTGATATGCCACCTATTTTAGCTGTAACAGATGCACAAATTATGGCAAATCAGTGTGATGCCTCTATTCTTGTTGTTCGAAGTGAATCGACAGAGAAAGAATCAGCAGTAAAGGCAAAAGGATTGTTAGAGTCAGCTAAAGGTAAACTGTTAGGTGTTGTTCTGAACGATCGTGAACGTGAACAAGGCTTATATTATTACTACGGTGCAAACTAATTTTAAAGTGAGATATGATAAAAACATATCTCCTTTTTTCCCTTGAATATGAAATGTCTCATATTCAAGGGAAAAAAGATTTATATGAGAGAGGGAGGATAAAAGGAATGATAGATTTACATTGTCACATTTTACCTGGTATCGATGACGGTGCGCAGACAGTAACAGATAGTTTAGTAATGGCACAAAAGGCTTTAGAGGAAGGCATTCATACAATTGTCGCAACGCCACATCATCAAAATGGAAAATATATAAATGAAAGTACCTCAATTATTCATCAAGTAAAACAACTAAATGATGAACTACAACAACATAATATTCCACTTACCATTTTACCAGGGCAAGAGGTCAGGTTATATGGTGACATATTAGAAGACTATGAAGCTGGTAAAATTGTTACTTTAAATGAAACAAACAAATACATATTCATTGAATTTCCATCTAATCATGTACCTCGTTATGCAGAACAAATATTTTATGAACTACGTGTAAAAGGAATAATCCCAATCATCGTTCATCCTGAACGTAATGCCGAGTTAATCGAGCGGCCAGATAAGTTATATAACCTTGTCAATAAAGGTGCATTAACACAAGTAACGGCAGGTAGTTTACTAGGTAAGTTTGGTAAAAAAATCAAAAAGTTTTCATTGCAGCTTGTGGAATATAATTTAACCCATATGATCGCATCAGATGCACATAACACAACGTCAAGAGGATTTCATCTAGCAGAGAGTTATGAATTAATAGAGAAAGAATTCGGCACAAGTGTTATGAATGATTTAAGAGAGAATCCGTATTTAATAATTAGCGGGAAAGCGATTTATAAAGAAGATCCAGAACAAATTCGTCGTAAAAAATTGTTCGGTATTTTTTAAATAAAGAACTGGTGATGTCTCCTAACCGTTATCAACGGAGGCACTCGGTCGTGCTGTGGGTAGAAATTTTCATTTCGAACCTACCTTAGACGCTTGTCGTCGGGAGTATGACGTGAGGATGGGTTAGATGCCCATAATTTATTTATGATAAAAACTCTACCTATGGAGTTATCAATATGACTCTATAGGTAGGGTTTTTGTTATTGTTACATAAAGATAAAAAGATATAGGAGGGGTATGATTGAAAAAAGTAAGAAAAGCAATTATCCCAGCGGCTGGTCTTGGGACGAGATTTTTACCGGCAACGAAAGCGATGCCGAAAGAAATGTTACCAATTGTCGATAAACCGACAATTCAATACATAGTAGAAGAAGCAATAGAATCAGGAATTGAAGATATTATTATTGTGACTGGAAAAGGAAAACGTGCTATTGAGGATCATTTTGATCATTCCTTTGAATTAGAGCAAACCCTTTTAGAAAAAGGAAAGCATGAGCTACTTGAAAAAGTACAAGCTTCATCAAAAATTAATATTCACTACATAAGACAAAAAGAGCCGAAAGGACTTGGGCACGCAGTATGGTGCGCACGTAAATTTATTGGAAATGAGCCATTTGCGGTATTACTTGGTGACGATATTGTACAAGCAGAAACACCATGTTTACGTCAACTAATGGATCAATACGAAGAAACACAATCGTCGGTTATCGGTGTACAAACAGTGCCAGAAAACGAAACACATCGTTACGGTATTATCGATCCAATGGAACAAAATGAACGTCGTTATCAAGTGCGTCAATTTGTTGAAAAACCAGAACAAGGTACAGCACCATCCAATTTAGCGATTATGGGTCGTTACATATTAACACCAGAAATTTTTATGTTCCTTGAAAATCAACAAACAGGTGCCGGTGGAGAAATTCAGTTAACGGATGCGATTCAACGGTTAAATGAAATTCAACGTGTATTTGCGTATGATTTTGAAGGCATTCGTTATGATGTTGGAGAGAAATTTGGGTTTATAAAGACAACGATTGAGATGGCACTTCAGCATGAAGGATTGAAAGAGGAATTGATGAAGTATATGGATGAACTTGTGAAAAGAGAAAAACTTCGTGTATAAAAGTGAGGGGGAAGAGCGTTGACCTTGGTAAAAGTATCAAGTGTAGAGTTTGAAAAAAAGAGTAACGTAGAACTTGATAGAGAAAAAATAAATGCACGTAAAGGGTACCTAATGTCTAAGCGTTTTTTAGATTGTATGGGGGCATTATTGGGTCTAATTTTATTATTTCCAGTCTTCCTTATTGTAGCAGCGTTAATTAAATATGAAGACCCGAAAGGTCCTGTGTTTTTCAAACAACTTCGTGTTGGGAAAGATGGAAAGAAGTTTTATATGTATAAATTTCGTTCGATGGTTATGGATGCAGAGGATAGACTAAAAGAATTACTAAAATATAATGAAGTTTCTGGTGCTATGTTTAAAATCAAAGAAGATCCGCGTGTTACAAAAATCGGGAGGTTTATCCGTAAAACTAGTATTGATGAATTGCCACAATTAATCAACGTCCTAAAAGGTGAAATGAGTCTAGTTGGCCCAAGACCACCTCTACTACGTGAAGTAGAAGAGTATACTGTTTATGATAAACAAAGGCTATTAGTAACACCAGGTTGTACAGGATTATGGCAGGTAAGTGGTAGAAGTAATCTATCCTTTGAGCAAATGGTAGAGCTCGATATATATTACATTATACAACGTAATATTATTTTGGATGTTAAGATTTTGTTAAGAACTGTAAAAGTTTTGTTAGGATCTGAGGATGCATATTAGGAATTCTAAAGTGAAGAGGAATTATGTAGTATCGATCAACAGTAGGTTGTTGATTTGCATAAATTTACAAATAAAGGAGTTTAATTTGAGGGATGAAAAAAAATGTAATTACTTATGGAACTTTTGATTTGTTACATTATGGGCATATAAATTTACTTAGAAGAGCAAAACAATTGGGTGATTATTTAATTGTTGTATTGTCAACGGATGAATTTAACAAGTTAAAAGGCAAAAAATCATATTTTTCTTATGAAGAAAGAAGATTGTTGCTAGAGGCAATTAAATATGTTGATAAAGTAATACCTGAAAAGAATTGGGAACAAAAAATTGAAGATGTGGTAAATAATAATATCGATGTATTTGTGATGGGAAATGATTGGGACGGAAAGTTTAATTTTCTTAACGAATATTGTGAAGTTGTATACTTGCCTAGAACAGAAGGTATTTCTACTACAAAGATTAAAACTGATATGAAAGAGGTACTTTTTAAATAATAGAGGAGTAATATCATGTCCACCACAAAAAAAATAACAGGAAATTTTATTGCTTTATTTGCTATGCAAGCAGCTAATTTTCTGCTTCCATTATTGACCATACCGTATTTAGGAAATGTTTTAGGAGCTGAAGGATTTGGTTTAGTAATGTTTTCACAAGCTTTTATTCAGTATTTTATCCTATTTACGGACTTTGGTTTTAATTTGTCAGCTACAAGAAAAATTTCTATATATAGGGAGGATGAGCGAAAAGTAAATGAGATTGTTTCATCTGTTTATATTATTAAGCTATTCTTATTAATTTTAAGTTTTATTATTTTATTGTTTATAGTATGTTTTTTTAGTAAATTTCATCAGCACATGTATATATATTTGTTGAATTTTGGTGTGGTAGTTGGACAAGTCCTATTCCCAGTATGGCTTTTTCAGGGAATGGAAAAAATGAAATACACAACGATATTAAATATTGTATCTAAATCAATATTTACCATTTTAATATTTATAATGGTAAAAGAAAAAAATAATTTATATTATGTACCATTGCTTAATTCTTTAGGGTTTATTGTGGCAGGAATAATTGGCGTTACAATAGCATTTAAGCAATTTAATTTGAAATTGAAATTACCTAATGTATTAACTCTTAAAACTACATTGAGGGAAAGTGCTCAATTTTTTGTATCTAGAATCTCAGTTAGTGCCTATACAATCTCAAATTCGTTTGTGATTGGAATATTTTTAGGGAATACAGCTGTTGGCTATTTTTCGGCTGCAGAAAAAATAGCTAGTATTATTTCTACTGGTGTAGGAACTATTGTGGATGCTATATACCCACATATGGCCAAGCATAAAGATATAAAGATGTTCAGAAAAATATTTTACATAGTCTTTGTCTTAGGTACAGTGGGAACTATTATAGCTTTTTATTTAAGTGATCAATTAATTTATATTTTATTTGGTCAAGAATACAAAATGAGTATTGGAATTTTGAAAATAATGATTATTGCAACATATATATCTATCCCTAGTATGTTGATTGGCTACCCTTTATTAGCGGCATTTGGACATTTAAAATACGCAAATTATAGTGTTTTAATAGCCTCAATTTTCCATATTATTTGTTTAGTATTAGTAGCTCCTTTAGGTAACATTTATTATATTTCAATGTTACTAATTTTTACGCAGCTTATTGTATTAATTATAAGGCTATATGGTTGTAAGAAGAAAATAGGAAGGGGAGAAGGTGTTGAATAGAAAAGAGAAAGTGGTCTTAAAAAAAAATTATAAAAAAACCATTTTAAATATAATTAGTTTCCCACTATACGTAATTACATTTTTAGTACCCAAAAAAAAGAACATGATTGTATTTGGTTCATCTAAAGGATATCATTTTTCGGACAATAGTAAGTATATGTATTTATACATGAAGGAATTAGAACGAAAAAATAGTAGGGATTTAGAATTTTATTGGTTAACAAAGAGCAAAATACTTTCAAATGAGTATATTGATGATGAAAGGTTTATCTATATGTATTCGTTTAAAGGTATATACACATTATTAAGAGCTAAAATAGCTGTTTTAACACACTCGTTAGAAGATTTATGCCCAGTCTTAATGGGAGGGAAAAAAATTGTACAGCTTTGGCATGGTACACCTCTAAAAAAAATAGGACATGATGCTGATTCTTGGAGTGAAGGTAGCAAAGTTAAAATTAGGTTAAAAAAAATATTGAATTATCTTCTTCCGTATTTGAACTATATGAAATGTGATTATTTGGTTGTATCTTCAAATAAGGTTGTATCAACATTTGTTTCAGCATTTAAGATACCTGAGGAAAAAATTATTGTATTAGGTCAACCGAGAAATGATACTTTTGATAGTCTATGTACTCAATCGAACGAGTTATTACGAAAAGTACAGGGATATAAAAAGGTAATTGCGTGGTTACCAACACATAGAGGTTACTCTAAATACACGATTGTTGATTTGATGAAAAATTATAAATTTGATGAAAAGAAAATCAATCAATTTTTAACAGAAAACAATTATCTTTTGGTAATCAAACCACATTTTGTGGAAAAAGGTAAATTAGGAGAGTATTTAAAAGGAAGCTCAAATATTTTAATTTACGATGAGGCAGATCCGTATCCTTTATTAACAAAGGTAGATATATTAATTACGGATTATTCGAGTATATTCTTTGATTATATGCTTACAAATAATCAAATTATTTTTACTCCTTTTGATTATCAGTCATATAAAGAATATACGGGATTATACTATGAATATTCAGAAATAGCTTCGGGGCCAATATGCTATGATTGGGAACAAGTGTTTTCATCTTTAGGTAAGGAAAAAAATAACAACTATGAAATAATTAAGAGATTTTTTAATGAATATGATTTTGGGAATTGCGAAAGGGTATATAATTTTTTAAAAAAACTATGATTATGAAGTAATAATCAATTAAGTGTTATCATTTCTAGCTTAATAAAGCTAGTTTGAATAGGTTTATTAAGTATGTTGTTTTGGGGGGAAAAAGATTGAAAAAGATATTATTTATTACTAATAGACTTCCTTTTCCAAAAGTAGATGGAAGAAAAAATATTCTCATGCAGTACATAGAGAATATTAAGCGTAATTATTCGAATTCAAAAATCCTGAATGCGTCTTTCGTTGATGAAAAAGAATATTTGGAAAATATTCCAGGTGAAATTGATGGGTTAATTGAATTAGAAAAACCCGGATTTTTATCGAAGTTATATAACGTCTTATTGTATTCATTAATTTTAAGAAAATGGCCGTTGCAGGTTTCACTTTATTACAGCAAAAAAAATCATGAATATATTAAGAAGATAGTAGAAGAAGAGGCGCCAGATACTATAATTTATGATATGGTTAGGACTGCTGAATATGTTGTTTCAGGTAAAGATACTCAATTAATAATGAACTATGATGATATGTTATCATTGCGTTATAAGAGGCAGTTAGCCCACCTTAAATATAGTCCATCTATTCTAGGAGGAATGTCAAAAAAAGTTCCTAAAATAATGCGTCGTTTAGTAGAATGGACGTTATTAAAGAAATTTATACTGAATTTTGAGAGTAAGTTATTATTTAAATATGAAACTGATATTGCTGCAAGATATGATGGGATAGTATTTACTTCTCCAAAAGAAGCTGAAAAGTTTGCGTTACTTACTAATCATCCTAATTGTATTGGAATTCCTATGCACTTTGAGGTTGAAGAAGAGGAAATAAAACAATCATTTACCTCTAATAGACTTGTTTTTGTAGGGAAAATGGACATACCTCATAATATTTCCGCGGTATTATTTTTTTGTGAGAGTATTTGGCCTAAAATTAAAGAAAAATATTCTGATGTAGAGTTTCATATTATCGGAAAGAATCCTACAAGAGAAGTTCGAGCTCTTCAAAATCAATATCTGGGTGTTAAAGTAGTTGGAGAAGTGGAAGATGTGAAGAAAGAACTTGTAGATGCAGCAATATTTGTAGCCCCCTTGATATTTGGAACAGGAATAAAGACTAAAATTATTGAAGCTTTGTCGATGGAAATACCAGTGGTGACAACATCTATAGGTGCAGAAGGAATTGAATACAGGAACGAATACCATATGTTTGTGGGCGATGATCCCGAATTACAAGTGAAGTATATTTCTAGATTGTTAGATAACCATAAACTTAGAAAAGAAATAGGTTCTCAGGGGAAAAAAATGGTCAGTGAAGGTTATTCAAAGGATATGATGTCTCAAAAATGGAAAATTATTATTAAGTAAAAGGTGAAAAAATTGAGAAAGAATGCAGGTTATAAAAACTGGGATACTTCAAAAGATATAATATTTATATTTAAGTTGTTAATAATTATTTTAGTATTTGGCCAAAGAATAGGAATTACGTACGGAGATTTTCAAATTCCAATCATTTTTTTAGTAGTATATTGTTCTATGTTCTATCTTATGTTTAGAAAAAAATTATTATTGAATAGCTTAGCTCTATTTCTTTATATAGCTGTAATACTTAGTACGACTGTATGTGTACTTTTTGCCAATTCAGTTAATCTACCATACTCTCTGCTGTATTTAATTTTAATATATTTACCACTTATTTTTAGTGTTCAGGTTAATAATAATTTTATAAACTCTATGTTGTGTTATTTTCAAAAAGCTGTAGTGATATGCGTTTTGTTCGGAATACTCCAATATTCATATGCATTTGTGGGAGTAGCGTATGAAGACTGGTTTAGAATAATTCCGGAAGATTTATTAATTAGAGGATATAATACATATTATCCCGTAGAGTATGGCTCCAATATAATTAAATCTAATGGTATATTTATGTTAGAACCATCATTTTTCTCTCAGTTTATTGCTATAGCAATAATGTTAGAGCTAATATATTTCAAAAACTATTTTAGACTTATAATTTATATTATTGGTGTTATTATTAGTTTCTCTGGAACTGGTTTAGTTATGCTACTGGTATTCCTATTTCTATATATAATGAGCTCTAATATGAGAAATAGAATGTATTTTTTTATAGGTAGTTTATTGTGCTTATCCGTTCTTATAAACACCACTTATTTTGATAGTATGTTGAATAGGGTTAATGAATTTAATATTAATTCTAATTCCAGTGCAAATTATAGATTCCTATCTCCATTTTTAGCTATAGAAAGAGCTTATTGGATAAATAGTAATGTATATTTATTTGGATTTGGAGCTGGATCGGCTAATAGAATAGATATACCAGGTATTCCGGGTGGTACTAACTATTCTGTTATACCGAAGTTGATTTTGGAGTATGGGCTAATTAGTGCAATTTTGTTTCTAGTATTTATAGGAGAGCGGTTTAGAAAATTTACTGTTAACAATAAGTATTTAATACTGCCTAGTTTGTTATTAATGTATTTCTTTTTATCAGGCAGTTTGTTACAACCACAAACGGTATATTTATTATTCATATTGTTTGGATTCAATAGGATTAAATCTCAAATTTCTTAGATGAGGAGTGCTAGATTTGAAAAACATTTTATTTTTAACTCATCTATATCCATATCCCCCAGATGATGGAGGGAGAATAGTTACATTTAATACAATTAAAGAGTTTCATAATTATGGATATAATGTGATATTAGGCTCATTTGTGGATAATTCAATTCAAGAAAAACCTAAAATGCCATTGGAGTTAAAGGAAATTGTAATTCCATTTAATTATAAAAATTCGTATGAAAAATTATTTAAAAATTTATTTTCAATGATCCCATATAATATGTATAAATATATTAATAGAAATATGGAAATTGAGTTAGTGAAAATCCTTAAAGAAGAAAAAATTGATTTAATTTATATAGATCATCTTCATATGGCATACTATGCTGAATTTTTAAAGAGAAATTTTGAAGAGTTAAACATCCCTATAGTATTAAGGCAGCATAATGTGGAAAGTACTATCTTTGAAAGAGCTGTCCAAGAGGAAAAAAATATTATTAAGAAAATGTATTTAAAAATACAACATCATCGTTTGTATAAATATGAAAGTAGAGTAGTTAATCAATTCAATGAAATTTTCACCATTACAGATGATGATTCAGATAGAATGTTAGAAATGAACGATAAAGTAAAAATTAGTTGTGTTCCAGCTGGGGTTGATATAGAAAAATATAAACCGATAAGTAATCTAGTGAAAAATAACAAACCAGTAATTACCTTCCTGGGTACCATGAGTTGGCTACCAAATATCAATGGAATAGAATGGTTTTTAGATGAGATATTTCCAGAAGTCTTAAAATTTAATAATGATATTATTCTTTATATTGTAGGGAAGAACCCTCCTGAAAAATTATATAGATATCAAAAAAAATATCCTCATAATTTAGTAATCACAGGCTTTGTTGAAGATGAAAGGGAATATGTTGCACAGAGTGATGTTTTTATTGTACCTTTAAAAATTGGTGGAGGTATGAGAATAAAAATTTTAAACGCTCTGGCGATGAAGAAGGCTATTGTTACTACTAGTATAGGAGTAGAGGGAATAAAAATTTCATCAGATGGAATATGTATCTCTGATAATAAGCAGGAATTTGTGGAATCGATAATTAATTTATTACAAGATGATAATTTTTCAACCGAAATGAGTGAAAAGGGATATCGTGAAGTGATAAGTAAATATTCAACTGAAAAAATTCTTAAGAAACATGCAACTTATTTGGGGCGAATTATCAATTAAATATTTGTTGATATATGAATATATCAGTTTGAAAACTAGTCGTCTTGGCTAGTTTTTTTTATTAATTAATGTAATTTGTAATCAATAATTTATATTGAAAGAAGGAATAAGTATGAAATTAGTTTTACTTTCAGGGGGTTCTGGGAAGCGCCTTTGGCCGTTATCAAATGACTCAAGATCTAAGCAATTTTTAAAAGTATTGAAAAACGAGCAAAATGAAATGCAATCTATGGTTCAAAGGGTATGGGGACAATTAACAAGCTTAGGGATTGAAAATGATACAGTTATTGCTACAAGTAAATCTCAAGTAGATATGATTAATAGTCAGCTAGGAAATGATGTACCTATTATCATAGAGCCAGAACGCCGTGATACGTTCCCGGCAATCGCCCTTGCCGCTTCATATTTATATTCTAAAGAACACGTTGATTTGGATGAGATTGTAGGTGTATTACCTGTAGATCCATACGTAGAAAATAGTTTCTTTGAAAGACTATTAGATTTAGAAAAGGTACTAAACTCTTCAAACGCAGATCTAGGCCTAATGGGGATTACTCCTACATATCCATCTGAGAAATATGGTTATATTGTCCCAAATGTAGAGAAGAGTACACAGGAACTTATTCAAGTAAGTCATTTTAAAGAAAAGCCAGCTACTGCTGAGGCGGAAGAATTACTAAAACAAAATGCACTTTGGAACAGTGGCGTATTTGCGTTTAAATTAGATAAAATTATCTCCCTGTTAGATCAAAAAGGACTTCCTGTTCAATATGATATGTTAGTTCAACAATACGCAAGTTTACCAAAGATAAGTTTTGACTATGAGGTAGTAGAGAAAACGGAAAATATTATTGCACTTCCTTATAGTGGTTCATGGAAAGATCTTGGAACTTGGAATACCCTTACAGAAGAAATGGGGATGAACATCCTTGGTAAGGGAAATATGGGGATTGAATGTGAACAAAACCATATAATTAATGAGCTAGATATCCCAGTTTCCGTATTAGGTCTTTCTAACATAATTGTAGCTGCTAGCCCAGATGGTATTTTAGTTTCAGAAAAAGACGCGAGCCCCCGAGTAAAAGAATTAGTGGGTGATTGGGATCAAAGACCAATGTATGAAGAGCGTCGTTGGGGCTGGTATCGTGTACTAGATTATACTAAATATGATGATGAGAATGAAGTATTAACGAAGCGTATAGGCATTACGGCTAGTAAAAACCTGAGCTATCAATATCATAATAATCGAAGTGAAGTTTGGACAATTGTAAAAGGTGAAGGTATTTTTGTATTAGATGATGAAATACGAGTTGTTCGCCCAGGAGATGTACTGGAAATCCAACGGGGGAAGAAACATGCGATTAAGGCTGTCACCGATTTAGAATTTATCGAAGTACAATCAGGTGGCGAATTAATTGAGGAAGATATTGTTCGGATTTATATGCAATGGAACGAAATAGAGGAAGTTTGTTATTTAAAGAAGTAAAAATTAGTAGTAAAAGCAGCTAGAGGTGGAGTTATTTTGTATAAAGAACCATTATTTTTTCAACCAGTGTTACAGGAACGGATTTGGGGAGGGGAATCCTTAAAAGGATTTAATTATGACTTACCTTCACAAACAACCGGCGAGTGCTGGGGAATTTCCGCGCATTTAAATGGACCAAGTATAGTAAAGAGCGGTAAATATAAAGATTTAACATTAAAGCAATTATGGGATGAACATAGAGGGTTATTTGGGAACTATCAAGCTGATCAGTTCCCATTGTTAACTAAAATTTTAGATGCAAAAAAAGATTTATCTGTACAAGTACATCCGAACGATGAATTTGCAAATGTTTATGAAAAAGGTGAATTAGGGAAAACAGAATGTTGGTATATTATTGACTGTAAAAAAAATGCTGAAATGGTGTACGGACATACTGCTCAAACTAAAGAAGAATTTAAACGTATGATTGAAAATAATGAGTGGAATCGTTTACTACGTCGAATACCAATTAAGCCTGGGGATTTTTTCTATGTACCAAGTGGAACCATCCATGCGTTATGTGAGGGCACGTTAGTTTTAGAGACACAGCAAAGTTCAGATACGACATATCGTGTGTATGATTATGATCGTGTTGATGGTGATGGGAATAAGCGAGAGTTGCATGTTGGAAAATCAATTGCTGTATCAACGATTCCTCATGAGAATTATAAAGTTTATTCTGAGATTGAAAAAGAGAATGGCGCTGTTGTTACTAAATATGTACAAGAAAAGTATTTTTCAGTTTATAAATGGGAAATTCGAATGGAAGCATCTTTTCAACAGAATCAACCATTTCAATTAGCAAGTGTAATTGAAGGTGAAGCAACGTTAAGAACTGTAAGCGGAGAATTTAGTATAAAAAAAGGAGATCACTTTATTCTTCCTGCTGGAATTGAAAGTTTTGTTGTAAAAGGAAATGTGACTTTAATTGTTTCTCATCCGTAGGATAGGTCACATTAATTTTGTAGTTTAACTTTATCATTTAGTATTATTGCTATAATATAATGAAGAAGTCTTAGTGTTTTATTTTTAATTATAAGCAAAGAGGGTATAAGAATGAAAAAGAAAATTTTATTTTGGATTCTCGGTATAATAGGATTATTCATTATTGGTGGCGGGGCGTATGCTTATCATGTGTATTCTAATGTAGCTAACACATTAGATGCAGTTCATAAGCCGTTAGATCGTGATAAATCGGATAAGCGTTCGGAAAAAGTTGATATATCGGATAAAAAGCCTATTTCTATTTTAATGATGGGTGTTGATCAACGTGGCGCAGATCAAGGGCGTTCGGATTCCTTGATGCTATTTACACTAAATCCTAAAACAAAATCAATGAAAATAACTAGTATTCCACGTGATTCTTACACGGAAATTATAGGTAAGGGAAAGAAAGACAAAATTAATCATGCCTATGCTTTTGGTGGAATTGATATGTCGGTAAAAACAGTAGAAAACTTTTTAAATGTACCGGTGGATCATTATATAGAAGTTAATATGGAAGGTTTTAGAGATATTGTAGACGTTGTTGGTGGAATTGATGTTTATAATGATTTAGAATTTGTACAAGAAGGTATGCATTTCTCAAAAGGAGATATTCACTTAAATGGGGAGCAAGCTCTAAAATATACTCGTATGAGATATAATGACCCACGCGGTGACTTCGGCCGTCAAATGCGCCAACGTCAAGTCATCCAAGCTGTAATTAAAAAAGGTGCAAGCGTATCTTCTCTAGCAAGTTACGGAGATGTCTTAAAAGCAATCGAGAAAAACGTAAAAACAAGTTTAACGCAAGATCAAATGTTTGATATTCAAAAGAACTATAAAGATTGCATGGAAAACAGTGAAGAGATTCAAATCCCAGGCGACGGCCACAAAGCCGCTGATGGCATATGGTATTACTATGTTCCAGATGCAGCGAAACAAGATATAACGAATAAGTTAAGAGCGCATCTTGAATTGACTAAGTAATATGTAATAACCCAACTCCTTTGGAAGGAGTTGGGTTTATTTTCGCATGGATTTATATTAATATTATATGTTGTGAGATTAATAGATGAGGTGAATCGATGAATAAGAAAGCAGTACTTGTTCTTGTTGTTTTTGTATTGTTTGTTGCTTCGATTGTGAGCGGTAAATTGTACTGGAATAAGAAAGTTGCAAATGCAACGGGACAAACGAGTGAAGTAACGAAAACAAAGGCTGAAGTGAAAGATAGCGGAGCGAAGAAAGAAGAGAAAAAACAAGATGCGAAGTCATCTTTTAATGAAGCATATGCGAAGAATTTACCAGATGCAGTGAAAGAGAAGTTAAAGAAAGCTGCTGAGGATAAAAAGGCAGTAAATCTTGTTATTGTTGGTGATGAAGCTTCTTCATCTGAGAAAGATGCTTGGGCAGCTAAGTTGACGGCTAATTTAGAAACTGCTTACGGTAAAGGTTTATGGAATGTGACAGTAAAAGAATATAAGGGTGAAAGTACAGACGAGTTAATTGCGAATAAACGTGATAAAGAGATTGCGAAAGAAAATCCAGATGTGATTTTATTCGAGCCGCCGTTTATTACTGACAATGGTAAAACTGGTAATGGAAACTCTGTTGCGAGTACACAGAAATTCGTTCAAGCACTTTCTACTAGTGCAAAGGGTGCTACGATTATGATTCAACCACCAAACCCAGTGTATGGTGCGAAGAATTATCCGAAGGCGATTGAGGCGTTAAAGCAATTTGCAACGCAAAATGGTTATACATATGTAGATCATTGGGGAGTATGGCCTGATGCATCAACGAAGGCTATCCTGCCATACTTAACAGAAGAGTTCGGTTTCCCAAGTGCTAAAGGGCATGAAGTTTGGGCACAATATGTAACGGATTATTTCGTTGCTAAGTAATAAAGGTACACAAAAGGTATACGAGCAATCGTATACCTTTTATAATAAGAGAGTG
>Ga0102589_1003917_pt1 | contig 14632 bp, 19 predicted proteins | sample AraplaMF_Col_mLB_FD_76858 | JGI IMG/M metagenome (GOLD analysis project Ga0102589, IMG submission 76858) | Arabidopsis root microbial communities from the University of North Carolina, USA - plate scrape MF_Col_mLB | ecosystem: Host-associated > Plants > Roots > Endosphere | place: USA... | reverse complement strand
TATATATTGAAAAAATATTTTGACTTTACTCACTCAAATTATATCGAATTTGTGAACAAATAACAATGCATGAATGTGTACTCTGTTGTACAATAAGAAGAAAAGTGGACAAACTGTTTTGATTTGTATGTTGGAAAAACAACAGATAGGTTAGAAAAAACGATAGAAGCTGCCATTTCCTTCGGGTGAAACCAGAAGAGGGAAATGAGTGGAGATCTTTTTCTGATTTCATAGCAGTGATTTATATGTTGGGAAATCCAAGTGAATTGATATAGAGAAGATCTTTCGATTTGAAATGAAGTAGTGAAGCAACGAAATATTGTAGTAGGTGTAATGGAAACAACAAGAAACAGCTTAGTTTTCTTAGTATAGATTTATTTTTTTGAGGTACAGGGGGGATAGTTTTGATTAAGCCATTAATCGAGTTTTGTGTAGGTAACCTTGCGAGTGGATCACAAGCAGCGTTAGAAAAATTAGAAAAAGATCCGAATTTAGATGTCATGGAATATGGTTGTCTGGGGTATTGTGGTATTTGTTTTGAAGGTCCTTTTGCACTGGTGAATGGTGAAGTTGTACAAGGGACAACGGTAGAAGAGCTTGTGAAAAATGTATATGATTATTTAGATGAAAACCCAATGTTTTAAGGCGTTGCACTTGAGCAACGTCTATTTTATTTGTTTCATCAGAGTGAAAATTCTTTTAGAGGAAATGCTAACAAAGAATTTGAGCTTTAGAGGTGACAGAATAAATATTATTTAGGTACTCGCTGGTCTTTTCGGTTTTCCAGATGTGTCACTGCAATTTATATTAGATTACATGTTTTCATTGCTTGCTTTTGTCATTGGTGTACCATGGACAGAAGAGGTCATTGCAGCTGAGCTGGATATTAAGTGCTGCAATTGCAAGGACGTTTGTATGAATAAAAAAAGGCCCTTTCCGAGAAGGGCTTTTTTCTTACACAATGTGTGTAAGAACGGCTCTTATATAAAGGCCATCAAAATGTTGTCAAATATGAGAAACGGGGGACGTTCTTATTGTGTTCCAAAAGCATGCATTTTATACTTAGAACAACAAATTTTTTTTGGAGTGAATGAGGATGAACCAATTTTCTTTTACAAAAATGCATGGTCTTGGGAATAGTTATATATATGTAAATATGTTTGAAGAACAAATTCCAGAAGAGGCGCTATCTCTTGTAGCGGAAAAAGTATCAAATATCAACACTGGAATTGGTGCGGATGGAATGATTTTAATTTGTCCATCAGAAGTAGCACAAGTGAAAATGCGCATGTTTAATAATGATGGCTCAGAAGGAAAAAGCTGCGGGAATGGACTGCGCTGCGTAGCGAAATATGCGTATGAGCATAAACTAGTAGAGGAGAATGTTTTTACAATAGAAACATTGGCCGGAATCGTAACGGCTGAAGTGACAGTAGAAGACGGTATCGTTACCTTAGCTAAAATTGATATGGGAGCACCTCGTTTAACTCGTGCAGAGTTACCGATGCTTGGAGAGGGAGAAACGCCTTTTATTCGTGAAGATTTCCTATACAATAATCATCGCTATGCGTTTACTGCTGTTTCGATGGGGAATCCGCATGCGGTTATTTTCGTTGATGATGTGGAAGAAGCACCACTTACAACATTAGGTCCAGTACTTGAGACGCATGAGATGTTCCCGGAACGAGTGAATGTTGAATTCATTGAAGTTGTAAATGAAAATGAAATGAATTTCCGCGTTTGGGAACGTGGATCAGGTGTGACGCAGGCGTGTGGCACAGGGGCATGTGCAGCAGTTGTGGCAGCAGTATTGAATGAAAAAATGAAGCGTGGTGAAGAAATTACGGTTCATTTAGCGGGCGGAGATTTAATGATTGCCTGGACAGAAGAAGGGAACGTTTTGATGAAAGGTCCAGCGGAAGTAATTTGCCGCGGAGTGTATGAGTACAAGATAGAAGCGTAAAGATGTATAATAGAACGAGAGATGAAAGGAAGGTGGATTTCATGATTGATGTAACAGAACAAGCGGCATTTCAAATTAAAGATATGTTAAAAGATGCTGAAGAAGGAGAGAAATACGTTCGCCTTGCTGTACATGGCGGTGGATGTAGTGGTCTTTCTTACGGCTTAGGATTTGAAAGAGAACCAAATGAAGATGACACAGTTCTTGAGTTTTATGGTGTTGAATTTGTTATTGATAAAGAAAGTGCTCCGATTGTTAAAGGAGTAAAAATTGACTATAAGCAATCGATGCTTGGCGGTGGATTTACAATCGATAACCCGAACGCAATCGCATCGTGTGGATGTGGATCATCTTTCCGTACAGCTTCGAATGCTGGTAAGCCAGAAGAGTGTTAATCATAACCTTCTCACAAATGAGTGAGAAGGTTATTTTTTATTATTTTACAAACTAGTTGTGAAATAATTGTTTTCATTAAATTCACATAATGTTCAAACAAATAGGTTTAAAAACTCGGAAGTTATAGTATTCTTGAATTAAGAATAATTTTTCGACAAATAAAGACAAAAAATTTATGGTAATCGAAAAATTTTATTTTATATCTGTGATTACACAGACAATAAGGAGAAATGATTATGGCGAACAAACGTTGTAAATTACTTCATAGATCGTTTAAAGAATTGGTAAAAGAAAATAAACAAAAGATATTAAATGATAAACAAGAGATGGAAAAAATTGAACAACGTATTGAACAACGTTATACAATTAATAAATCGGCTTCCTAATTAAGATACGAAAACGTCGTTGATATACAAAAAAGAAGATAATCGACTAGGTACAGTAGTTGGTTATCTTCTTTTTTGTTTTTTTAGTGTGTAATCTTACAAAAGTGTAATGCTCATGTCACGTTTTTGAATTTCTCCTTAAATGAAAAGGGATTATGATAGCAGTATAATAAAAAACACATGAGGTGAAAGACGTGAAAAGATATATTGCACTTTTTAGTATTTTAGTTGTATTTGCTAGCTTGTTAGTTGGTTGTGATTTAAACCGTATGGGAAAAGATACGTATTATGTTCAAATTACGGCTGATGGAAAAGAATACAAGGGAAAATCTGATAATGGTACACCATATACAAATTACCAATATAAATTAGCGGGATTTGATGAAGAGGGTAAAGAAAAAACAATGGAATTTAATGCGCAAAAAAATCTTCGCAAAGAAGCGTTTCTACATGTATACTACTCCGATAAAAAAGGTGTGACAGCTTGGGAAGAAGTGAAAAAAGACGAGCTGCCTGCAAAAGTGAAAGAAAAATTAGGTGTGAAATAATGAAGAAGGAGTTGGGGTATGGGCCAGCTCCTTTACTTATTTTCAAAATCTTCTTCTGAAATGACTGTAAAGCCATGTCTTCGAAGCAATGCAGTTGTTACACCGTAACCCTCTTGTTTGTTTCCATTAAATTCGCCCGTATAAATGGTGGAGCTTCCGCAAGACGGACTACGTTCTTTTAAAATGATGTATTCGGGATGTAGATCTTTTATTTCTTTTAATGCTTTATAAGCGCCTTGGACAAAGGCTTCTGTTACATCGTTCCCCTCTTTATCTATCACCTTTGCTTTGCCGTCTAGTACATCATCACCATTGCCACCAATAATTTCTGCTGAGGGGCGTGGCGTTGGTAATCCACCTAATACTTCTGGACAGACAAGAACGGTTTCTTCTTTCTGCAATAGCTCTTCTATTTTTGAGATTAGATTGTCATTTCCGTCGTAACGACAAGCAATACCAGCTAAACAGGCACTAATTACAATCATGGTTTCTACCTCAGTTCATTAAGAAAATTTTTTGAAAACGCCCATTTTGCTTCATGGGACCTATGTATATATGGGGTGATGAAAATGGGAACTTTCTATAACTTAATGAAAACATATAGCGAATTTCAAAGTAAAGAAGAATTCAATGTATATCAGCAGCAAATTTTCGTACGTTATCAAGCTGATATAAATAAAACAGATTTTTTAGTAATTCGTTTGTTAGGGAGATATGCAATTAATGAAAAACAAAAAACAGTCGGAGTCGCTTGTCCGTTAATGGAAACAATTGCGACTAAAATAGGAAAAAGTATTCGTACGGTGCGTCGCTCTGTTGCGAAATTAGAAGAACTCGGGATTATTGAAAGGATCCCTACGAAAGAGAGACATAAGCGCGGGGGATATAGTGCAAATTTGTATGTGTTTCGTAAAGCTGCCATTGACCGCATGGATGGCCGTATGAAAATGACCGCATGTGAAAATGTGGAAAATGTAGATGGGTGTAAGAAGGAAGAGGTGCGAGAAGAAAGGGAAACGATTCTTTTTAAAAACTCTTCTAAAGAAGTACAAAAGAAAAAAACAACGTATGAGCTTGATGAGACATATTGTCGTCATGATATTCCGGCTAAGTTTGTACATGCGATTGTACCAATGTCACGGAATCCACAAACAATTAATGTGCTTTGGAGTAAAGTAGAACTGGCTTATAAAAAGAGCGGATTATTAGAGCAAGGTGTATTTTTGGAACAGCTGCTTGTTGATGAAGATATTCAGGAAAAGCTTATCTGGCGTGTGAAAAGTGTTGTCAGAGCGTATAAGTTAGGGGAAATTCGGAAAGATGTTAAGGCTCTTTTGTATAGTACGATGCGAGATCTATTTTTAGATATTGAGTTAGAATGGGGGGCGGCTATAAGAAGGAACACGAAGGTGACGTTATTTGATCCATTCAAAAAAGAGTCATGCGTGTAATACATGACTCCTCTTAATCAATCAAATTTTCGTACAACAGGAACGCGAATCGCAACAAATAATACGAAGATAATAACTGCGATAGCGCCGCTTTTCATAATCGTCACAATCGGAATACCAGCAGCAAGTGCGAGTGATGTGAATGCATAGGAAAGCGGGATGAAGCCCATGGATGAAAGCATCATTAAGCTCATGACACGGCCCATCATTTCTTCTTTGACGGTAGATTGAATCATCGCCATTAATGGAACGATGGCCATGGCAATTGTAATACCGTAGAAGGCGCCTGCGAGTAGTGCTTGCCAAAGTGCTGTACTGAAGTTAATAGATAGGAAGAAAACGCCAGATAACAGCATCATAATGATACAAAATAAGCCGCGTCTACGATTAATGTTCTTAAGACCAACAATGACGGCACCGATTGCCATGCCTGCTCCAACAGCAGCTTCTAAATAACTAAATTGAAGCGAGTCACCATGAAGAACGTTTTTGACAAATAGCGGGAAACCAACTTGCATTGGACCGATTAAAAATAGATTTAAAAAGGCACTACAGATGAGAAATGTTGAAAGAAAAGGCGATTCCTTTACGTATAAAATTCCTTCTTTAATAGATGTAAACATACCTTTATCTTTATCTGTTTTTTCTTGTACTGTAAATTGTATTTTTTGGACGAGTATAGCAGCAATAATGAGGAGCAGAATGGTAATGGAAAAGATGGTCTCATAATTACTAAACTTAATGAGAATCCCACCAAGTACAGGTCCTAAAATTACTGATGCTTGGTTCGTCATTTGTGTAAGTGAATTCGCCTGTGTTAAGCGATGTTTTTCTACAAGTTCAGGGAGAATGGAACCGTCTGCTGACCAAAAGAAGGCATCAGCTAATCCGAACAACAAAGCAAACAAAGCAAATGTATATAAGGTCACATGACCAACGATAAACCAAGTTAAAATCGTTGCGACAAGAAGTGCACGAACGATATTTGAGTAAAACATAATATTTTTTTTCGGGAATTTATCTGCGACAGCTCCCCCAACAATCATAAAGACGAGCCTTGGTACGCTAAGCGCAACAAAGACAACGCCTAGTGAGGCCTCAAGATTTAATGTTTTTGCTATGTACCACGTTTGAGAAAATGTAAAAAAGGCTAAGGCAAAACTTGAAAATAGAGTAGCTGCCCAGAGGAATAGGAAGTTTGTATTTTTTAATAAAGGTGTTCCACTTTCTGCTGGAGCAGGTTTGTTTTGTTGTAGTTCCTCCATATTGCTTCCTTTCTATGTAACCATTTTGAATGGATATAAAATCCTATTAACAATCGTTTTATACAGTTTTTAATATTTCTATACTGCACTTTTTCATTGTAGACAATAATTGCACATTTGCCCAGTGGATTTTTTAAGGCAAGATAAGAAGAAGCGAATGTGATTCCGGTAGAAAATAAAAAAACCATCAGACGTTCTCTTCCCTTGGAGTAGTTGATGGTTTTTCTTGTTAGGATTTCATAACTTGGATTCCTTTTATGATATTCCAGATAAAGAAGTACAGGCTAATGATACCGCAAATACATACAGTGATAATAGCACCGATACCAAGTGTTACATCGGGCTCATTGGAATCAAGTCCCATAATTCCTAATACAATCATCGATATAAAGGCTGCAATACTTGGAATAATATGTGTCCATAAAGCTTTTTTTGCATGAGCTTTCGTCTCGCTGTCACCGAAAATCCAAACGATGATTGGGAAAAGAAGCGGTGCAAAGAAAATACTCCAGTAGGAAAAGGCGGATAATAATTTGTTTCCGTTCATGTAGGTCACCTCATAAGCTAGTGTTTGTTATTATACGTTTAGTATGCAGGCAAATGGAGTGAGGCACTATCGTTTTATCTTACAAAAACATGACAGTTTTGTAAGATTTGATGAGATAGGGTATATAAGGGCGCCGATATAATAAAAGTGTAGTGTAATCATGCAAAAAACGTAGCGATTATTCGCTGCATTTTTTGTGGAAAGAGTGTAAATCGATGAATTTAGCTAGTGCAATATAAATATCAATTTGGGCATCATTTGGATCAATAGATGTTCACCGTATCGTTCAAAGTCTATCGTGAAAGCGCGGTTGTTTTCTTTTGACCAGTTCCAAATATCTTGCCATGCTTCTGCGATAACTTTTGATATTGGACCTTTTCGAGTTGTAAATAACGCATATGTACAAGCAGGGATTGCAAGAGGTGTCATATTTTTCGGGATATTTTCCAATGAAGAAACTGGCATGCCAATTGTGTATCTATATGCTCCGGTTTCATCGGACTCATAATTTGAATACACTGCTAGTGTTACTTGTGAAGGTTGGCTAGGAGTTAATTTATTCAAAAAGACTCCTTCTGTATGAAAGGAGTCCGCTTCACTTTATATATTAAAACATACTAGAACTATGCATTGGTTGCAGTTTTGCATTTGGATCGAAGTAAGCTTTGGCATTGTTTACCGCTGTTGGTGCTTCACCAAAGCCACATGCAATTAGTTTTACTTTTCCTTCATATGTACAGATGTCACCAGCTGCGTAAATACCAGAGATGTTTGTTTCCATTTTAGAGTTTACAACGATGCTGTTCTTTTGAATGTCTAAGCCCCAGTTTTTAATTGGACCAAGAGAAGAAACGAAACCATAGTTTACGATGACATCATCAACGTCAATAACAAACTTTTCTTCTGTTTTCACATGTTGCAGAACAACTTGTTCAATTTTGTCTTCACCAATTAGTTCAATTGGAACGTAAGGTGTTTTTACGTCTGCCCGAGAGTTCATTAAGCTTTCTACGCTGTGCTCATGAGCACGGAATTTATCACGACGATGAACGATTGTTACTTGTTCAGCGATTGGTTCTAACATCATTGTCCAGTCTACAGCAGAGTCGCCGCCGCCAAATACAACGACGCGTTTCCCAGTGAATTTTTTCATATCATCAACGAAGTAGTGAAGGTTTTTTTTCTCGAATTTTTCTACTCCTTCTAATTCTAAACGGCGTGGTTGGAAAGCTCCGTTACCAGCTGTAATAATGACAGATTTAGAATAGTGTGTTGCTTTATTTGTTACAAGCTTAAATACGCCATCGGCTTGTTTTTCAAGTGTATCAACTGCTTCTTCTAAGCAAATAGTCGGCTCAAACTTTTTCATTTGTTCTTTTAAATTATCAACAAGTTCTTGCGCACGTACTTTTGGGAATCCGGCTACGTCATAAATATATTTTTCAGGGTATAGTGCGGATAATTGTCCTCCAAGTTGCGGTAAGCTTTCAATAATTTTTACACTTGCCTGTCTCATGCCGCCATAAAACGCTGTGAATAATCCTGTTGGACCTCCACCGATAATCGTTATGTCGTAAACTTTTTGATTTTCTGTCACTATTTATTCCCCCTATAGATGGAATTTAGATATTGATTCCATATATTGTTCATATGTATACGGAAATCCTGCAAACAATATTGCAATTTACAATAAAAATGATAACATATTTCAGTTTAGAATACTGCAAGAAATGACTGAATTATATGTAAGCTTCTGCATAGATAGGATGAAAATGTATAAAATATACCGAGTAGGAAAATAGATGAAAAAAAGGTTAAAAAACCCTTGAAAACGCTATGTTATTTTAAAATATTGATAATTCTCTAGGCGCTTGAATTATGAAATAAAACCGACTAATATAGGAAAGTATTATGTTAATTTTTTATGACAAATTTCGTACGATTTTTTGAATACGTTTTGTTATGCTTGAGAATGTGAGGAATTCCACATTCTTGACAAATTGAGTGTTTAGCACTTTGATTTTATTTTTGATTTTGATTACTTATTATATAAAGAAAAGGGTTGTGATTCGGTGAAAACTCCAAAAATCGTAGTTTTAGGTGCAGGTTATGGCGGGATGATTACGACTGTTCGTCTGCAAAAAACATTATCTGTAAGTGAAGCTGAAATTACGTTAGTAAACAACAACAGCTATCACTACCAAGCAACTTGGTTACATGAAAGTGCAGCTGGTACATTACACCATGATAAAATCCGTCTCGATATTGAAGACGTTATTGATACAAACAAAGTAAACTTTGTGCAAGATACAGTTGTAGAAATTAAGGCTGCTGAAAAGCGCATTATCTTAAAAAATGGTGAGTTAACATATGATTACTTAGTAATCGGCCTTGGTTTTGAATCTGAAACATTCGGTATTAAAGGTTTGAAAGAGCATGCATTCTCTATTACTAACATTAATGCGACTCGTCAAATTCGTGAGCATATGGAATACAAGTTCTCTCAATATGCGACAGAAAAACGTGATGAGCTAGTAACAATTGTGGTTGGTGGTGCAGGATTTACAGGTATCGAGTATGTAGGTGAGCTTGCAAATCGTATTCCTGAACTTTGCAAAGAATATGATGTTCCACGTGAAAAAGCACGTATTATCTGTGTAGAAGCTGCTCCAACAGCGCTTCCTGGTTTCGATCCAGAATTAGTTGAGTATGCGGTAAAACAATTAGAGAAAAAAGGTGTAGAATTCCGAATCGGTACAGCAATTAAAGAAGCAACTGAAGAAGGTATTCTAGTTGCAAACGGTGATGATGCTGAGTTACTTAAATCTGAAACTGTTGTTTGGGCTGCCGGTGTTCGCGGTAACGGTATTGTGGAAGAGTCTGGCTTTGAAGCAATGCGTGGACGTGTAAAAGTTGATGAGTATATGCATGCTCCAGGTCATGAAGATGTATTCATGGTTGGTGACGCAGCGTTAATCATCAATGAAGAGATTAACCGTCCATATCCACCGACAGCACAAATTGCAATTCAACAAGGTTACAACATTGCACACAACTTAGCTGTGCTAGTTCGTGATAAAGGCGAAATGAAGAAATTCGTTTTCGATAACAAAGGATCTGTATGTTCATTAGGACATGACGATGCAATGGGCGTTGTGATGGGGAAAAAGTTAACGGGATGGAAAGCTTCCTTCATGAAGAAAGTAATCGATAACCGTTACTTATTCTTACTTGGTGGACCTTTATTAGTTCTGAAAAAAGGTAAACTAAAGTTCTTTTAATATATAGTAGAAAAGAGCAGAAGCGGCTATGAGTCGCTTCTGCTCTTTGTGTTATGTAAGCTTTTCTTAAACTTCTATCGTGCATTCAGTGTATAAGTAGAAGTTCTTTTTGAACGAAAAGCAACAAAAAACCAAATTACATTTGTGATGGATACTGCTACGCAAAGCATGATGACTCCTAAGAAAGAGGAGGCGTTATAGTCACTTACGCGCATTGTAATAAATACGACTGTAAGTATCACGAGATGTATGAATAGCCCCATACCGCAAAGAAAAGCCATGATGAATCGCATTGCCTGTATTCCTCCTATATAAAGAAGTAGAGGTACAATATAAAATAGTAAAATCATGCCGATTGATTTCCACATGCCTAGAGAGTTAAATTTATTTGCATTAGGTCCCAAATCAGCAAGTGGTGAAAGTGAAGTGGCAATTAAGAAAGAGCAGAAGAGTAATGCGGAAACTAATGTTACAAATACAATCCTGGACTTTTGTGATAGATTTCTCATTTTACTTTTTACTCCTTTCGCAATGAATAGGTGTGATGTAATATTCAAAGCAGAATTTTGAAGGGATTCGAGGTCTTTCTACAGAGGAAAGAATACCCTATATTCACATTATATCAAATATATGGAAATTAAGAAGGGTAGAAAGAAATGTAGTAACTGAGGAACAAGGGAAGATTATATTATTCTCACTGAAAAATATAGTATAATACATAGAAAAGAATGAATATTCTGTTCGTTTGACTGAAAGGGGTTTTACATCATGGGAAAGCGTGGGAATGTTTGGCTAGCTGTAAGTGGATTAGTGACTACAAAAGATGGTCGCTGGCTCTTCGTTAAGAAAAAATACGGGGGGCTAAAAGGAAAATGGTCATTGCCGGCTGGTTTTGTAAATGAGGGAGAAACGATTGATGAAGCTGTTAAACGTGAAATTTTAGAAGAGACAGGAATTCGGGCGCATATAAAAGGGGTTATTGGAATTCGTTCTGGAGTTATTCGTGATGAGATTAGCGATAATATGATTATTTTTTTACTCGAACCAGAAGGAGAAGAAATCACTGTACAAGAAAAGGAATTGTCTGAAGTAGCATTTTTACATCCAAAAGATATTGCATATAATCAAGATGCTTCTATATTAATTCGATATTTACTGGAAGGTCATACAGAATCACTTCTGAAGATGGATACAACATTAAATCCAGGAGATCAATTTGGATATACAGCCTATCATGTATTTACGGCAGGAGATAAGAAATAGAAGGAGTGGGAAAAAGTGAGTATTCCAGTATTACTTATTTCAATGATGTTATTTTTTATACTTTTCTTTGGAATTGGATTTTTACTCAATATGATTTTACGTGCTACTTGGGTAATGGTTATCATTTATCCAATTGTTTGTATGCTGATTATTAATAAAGCAAGTGTCTGGGACTACTTTTCAAAGCCGAAAGAAACATTTTCCTCATTTGGAACAAGTGTCTCGCATCTTGGACAAGCCGATCTTTTTATTCTATCCACAGGGTTAATAGGGGCGATTTTATCAGGAGTTGTGATAAAGAAACTTCGGAAAAGTGGTTATCAAATGTTCTAATCTCCAGTTTACTGGAGATTTTTTTTCTGCATATTTCTTAATCGTATAGGGAATGATGAACGATGAAGGAGTGTGGAATATAAAAATGTTAAAACGATATGGTATTCGCATTATGATGACTTGTTTACTTGTAGTCGCATTATGTGTGACATGGCAAGCGTTCACTGGAGTGTCTGTACTGGAGCTTGTAAAAACATATCAAGAAAGCAATGTAAAAGAAGTACATGCAGCAGAAAGAGGGCACCAAGTTGTTCCGAGTAAAGAAGTGATAAATGCTTTAGAACAGGGGAAAGACTGGTCTAAATATCGTGTAATGGAAATGACAGCAACTGGTTATACGTCAGGTGTAGAATCAACCGGTAAAAACCCTGGTCATCCAGAGTATGGCATTACATATTCAGGTGTAAAGGCTAAAAGGGACATATATTCTACAATTGCAGCTGATTTACGTGTATTTCCAATTGGGACCATCCTTTTTGTACCAGGCTATGGATATGGTGTGGTAGCAGATAAAGGTGGCGCTATAAAAGGAAATAGACTCGATTTGTACTATGATACGGTTCAAGATGTGTATAGTCAATGGGGTAAGAAAAAAGTAAATGTATATGTAGTGAAAATGGGAAAAGGTAAGTTTACAGAAGAAGAGTTAACGATGTTAAATCAAGACGAAACGATGCAAGTGTTCCGTGGTCAATATTTAAAACAAAGGTAGTCTAGTGGTAATAACACTAGACTACCTTTGTTTTTTATTTGAAAATATATTGGTTATTATTTGGAATGTATTGTCAACTGTGTTTGGAATGAAACTGATTTGTTGTATATGTTTACTAGATTGGCTAAGTATATTTTTTTGTAGCCTCTTTTTTCATGAAAAGATTTATGATATGATTTTTTAGGTTGGACAATTTGTGTAAAAATTTTCTAATTTTTTTCAAAAGGTAATAAAGTATTTTTTAGAAATAGAAAAGTGTAAATTTAAAATTGGGAAGGAGTTGAGGGAATAAGGAGGATGTAAAGAATCCTCTTTATCACTTATGAAGGAAAACGTATTAGTACAAAGAAATATCTTTTTAGCGTTTTTTCAACAATTACGTCCAAAGCAGTGGACTAAAAATTTATTAGTATTTGCGGCTTTGATATTTTCAATAAAACAAGCGACTTTACAAATGGGAATACAGGCTTTTATATGTTTTCTTCTATTTAGTATAGTATCTGGTTGTGTATATATTCTAAATGATTTTATGGATATAGAGGCTGATAGACAGCATCCTACGAAGCGTTATCGTCCAATGGCTTCGGGTGCGTTAAATCCTTATGTGGCGATTACATTGGGGGCCGTTTTATTAATTGGATCATTGGTAGGAGCTTATGTGCTTAACCCATTAATGAGTCTCGTGTTAGGTATTTACTTTGTTATGAACGTTGCGTATTCAGTTCGTTTAAAGCATGTTGTTATTGTGGATATATTAATTATAGCTGCTGGTTTTGTATTAAGAGCATTAGCAGGTGGATTAGTTATTCAAGTGGCAATTACTCCTTGGTTCTTATTATGTACGTTACTATTATCTTTATTCTTAGCGATTAATAAACGTCGACATGAGCTTTTACTTTTAAAAGCTAATAAAGGTTCTCACAGAAAAGTACTAGATAGCTATTCTGAGGGATTGTTAGATCAATTAAGTACAATTGTAACATCGGCAACAATTGTGACATACGCAATGTTTACATTTAATTCAGGACAAACAGTCCATTTAATGTGGACTATACCGTTTGTGATTTATGGTGTGTTTCGCTATTTATATTTGGTTCATATTGAAGATAAGGGTGGGGAACCAGATAAAGTTTTATTAGAAGACACTCATATTTTAATCACGGTGTTTTTATACACGATTACGGTATTAGTTGTTTTATTGAAGTTTTAATTATTAATTTAAAATTATATCCCGATGTTTTGATTAGACGTTTAAGTAGACTGTGTCTTAAACGTCTTTTCTGCATAATGTAAGTGGTTATTTTAATGTAAATGATAGTTTAGTATAGGAGGAAGTAGAAAGTGGGAACATATCTGTATTGTATTATTCCTTTTATCGCTTGGGTGGTATCAGGTGTAACGAAGTTTCTTGTGAATTATATTCGTTTTCGTAAGGATGCATTTGGATTAGTGGGGAATGGTGGTTTTCCAAGTACACATACAACAATTTTATTTAGTATGGTTATGACAATAGGGTTTCACGAAGGTTTTAATACACCTATGTTTGGCTTAGGGATGGCAATAATAACAATTGTTATTATTGATGCGACAGGTCTTCGTAGAACAGTAGGAAAACATGCGACGGTCTTAAATCAACATATTATAAAAGAAGGAAAGAAGCTAAGAGAGCGTCAGGGACATCATTGGCATGAAATTTTTGGTGGTTTAGCACTTGGTACGCTGATTGGATATGCTTCTCATATTTTAATGGTGCTTTTACCATAATTAGGAGGACAATGATGTTTGTTGAACAGGGACAGAACTGGAATAAGAAGATAGCCGGAGTTTTATTTGTTTCTTTTTTTCTACTTTACTTTAGTATTGGTTGGAAGATAAGTACAGATTCGAATCTTTTAAAGGGACTGTGGGATAATTATTTTTCTTATGATCAAGGATATTATTTAGAAAGATATTTTACACTATATGCACAACCGGATGGTGTAATTATATTCCGCCATCCGTTTTTCTACTACATTACTCAATCTATTACGCATATTCTTACATTCTTATCTATTGAAAATATTGTACAAGGCATTATTTTTATACAGTGCTTGTTAAGTGCGCTAAGCATTACAATGATATATGTATTATGTTTTAAAATTTGTAAGCACAATATTGTAGCGTTATTATTAGCTATGATGTATGGATTCTCATCTACGTTGTTAGTGACATCTTGGACACCAGAATCCTTTATATATGCAAGTGTAACTTTAGTTGCGATTTGTTTTGTGTACTATCCAGTAATTATGAGAGAAAAAATAGCAACTAAAAATTTTCATATCTTAAATGTAATCTTTGCTTTCATTGCAGCTGGAGTTACAATAACAAATTCAGCTATGTGGTTTATTGCGAGTATTTTGGGATATAAAGGAACGAAGAGGAAACTTATTTGGACATTCATTCCTATCATTCTTGTAGTTGCGGCATTTATAGGGGTTATGCTAGTGA
>Ga0102589_1003916_pt1 | contig 14632 bp, 19 predicted proteins | sample AraplaMF_Col_mLB_FD_76858 | JGI IMG/M metagenome (GOLD analysis project Ga0102589, IMG submission 76858) | Arabidopsis root microbial communities from the University of North Carolina, USA - plate scrape MF_Col_mLB | ecosystem: Host-associated > Plants > Roots > Endosphere | place: USA... | reverse complement strand
CCATGTTATTTGACCACGTTTTAAAATAATCTTCTGTTATGTCATACTTTCTCTTCCAACTCCCTATAGCGCGCCTTGGAACGTTATTGTCTGTTAAAACCATACGAATATACCTAGCAGACACATTAGCAAGTATAGCGATTTCTGAAGTGCTCGTCCCTTCTGTATATAGCTGAGTTATTTCAGATTTTGATAGTTTACATTTTGATTTCTTTTTTCTATCTGCATGCATTTATTAACTCTCCTTCTTTTTATTTTTTAGAGCCGTATTTACTTCAATAACATACAACGAAACATACGTTCTTCGTTGCGTATAAGAAGGAATTTACTAAAATAAAACAATTTACATTTACTTTATATTCGTTTTATCTGCTGCTGTATGGTTTGTATTTTATATATAAGAATAATGAATTTGACAAATTTATGAAAAGTACTGCATTTAAGGTGAAAGGTAAAAAGATTTCGTTTAAACTACAATAACAACATACGTATATTGTTAAACGTAAAAAGGAGAACGAATGAAAAAGAAATATATAAATCAAATTCATACTGATGTAAGTTTTAAACCGAAAGATATTATAGGTTTAATGACTGATTACTTTAAAATGAAAACAAAGCTGCGTCCTGTAAAGAATTTACCTATTGTTTTATCGGATAAAACTAATGAGTCTTTAGAGAGTGTTACCTGGTTTGGCCATTCTGCTTCTCTTTTAAAAATAGAAGGTAAAAAATTGTTGTTAGACCCGATGTTTGGAGATGCATCTTCCCCATTTCCTGTGTTTAATAGTAAACGTTATAGTGGTACTTTTTCTTTAGAACGTGAAGATTTTCAAGAAATTGATGCGATTATCATTTCTCATAATCACTATGACCATATGAATTACAAGAGTATTATGCAGTTAAAAGATCGTGCAAAGCACTTTTATGTTCCAACTGGAGTTGCGCAATATTTAATTAAATGGGGTGTTTCACCTAGTAAAATTAGTGAGCATAATTGGTGGGATGAAATTATGTTTGATAATATTAAGTTAGTATGTGCACCTGCAAGGCATTTCTCAGGACGAAGTATGACAGATAGAGATTGTTCTTTATGGTGTTCATGGCTTATTCTTGGTCAAGAGACTAAAGTCTTCTTTAGTGGTGATAGCGGCTATGCTCCTCACTTTAAGGAAATTGGTGATAAATACGGTCCATTCGATCTTACATTGATGGAATGCGGACAATATGATCCGAGATGGTCTGCTATTCATATGTTGCCAGAAGAGACGGTACAAGCTCATATTGATGCGAAAGGAGAACTCCTTCTTCCGATTCATTGGGGTGCTTTTACATTAGCATTACATGAATGGAGTGATCCTATTGAACGTGTGACAAAAGAAGCAAATCGTTTAGGAGTTAATATTGCAACACCTCAAATCGGTGAATCTATTACGTTGAAATCTACAGACTATCCTTCATCAGCCTGGTGGAGAGAAATTTAATTATAAATAAAAAAAGAGCGCACCTTTCTATAAGTGATTCGCTCTTTTTTCTGTATTTAAGTTTATATCACTATATTCGCTTTCCTGCTTTTTATAATTGAATTATATTATCTATAGAACTGTCCTGCTTAGCCAATTCTTCATTCCTATAATCTATTAATTTATGATTAGATAAAACAAAGTTGTGTTCTAATATTAATTCATTGAGGAGTACTTCAGATAAAAAATTTGGTATCATCTCTCCTACGCCGTAATTATAATCACTTAGAATCCAAGAAATCTCTTTCCAATCTAGAATTCCTTCTGAGACTTTTTTGGGAGTTAGATATGCAAATTCATTATGTAGCTCTACTAGATAAACATACATACCGCCAGAATATGAAGAATCCTCCCATTTAATAATACCTTTAAACTGAATATTGTCATGCGTAACTTCTATATTAGTCTCTTGTTTTATTTCACGAATTGCATTTTCTAAAGGTGTTTCTCCCTTTTCTATCTTTCCTCCTACCCCATTCCACAATCCTTTTACAGGGTCATATTCTCTATTTAACATAAGTATCTCTTCATTTCTTTTTATAAAACATAAAGTATGCTTGTACATCATGTAATTCCTTCCTTTGTTATTAATAAGCTCTTACTGGAGATATAAGATGTACTGCTGCAGATTGTTTCCCTGCTTCAATTAATATCGGTCTCATAGAACCGCTGAAACTTAAAGTAACCGTTTCTTCTTTTATCGCCTTTAAAGCATCCATCATAAATCGTCCATCAAAAGATATGTTTAATTGTTTTTCACCTTGAATCGTATCTATCTGTTGTGTCTCGGATATTTTTCCAATCTGAGAAGCGTTAGAAGAAATTTTAATTGTTGATTCGTTTATGATTTCTAAATTGACATTGTTATTTGCCCATTCACTTGCTAATAAGTTTGATCGATCTACACCTTGTAAAATCTTTTTTCTATCTATGTTAATGACTGTCTGAAAATCATTTGGAATTAAACTAGATATACTAGGATATTTCCCTTCAATTAGTCTTGAATATAATGTAGTTGTGCCGAATGTAAAAATAATGTGACTGTCTGAAAGATAGATGTATACGACTTCGGAAGTACTGCTCATTAATTTTAAAAGTTCACTAATAGTTGCACTTGGTACGATACAACTTGCTTTCACATCTGTAGATATTATCGTTTCACGTATAGCAAGTCTATGTGAATCAGTTGCTACACAAATTAATTTATTATGATCTAACTCTAAATGAACGCCAGTAAGAACAGGTCTTGATTCATTTTTAGCTACTGCAAAGACAGTTTGTTTAAATACCTCAATCAAGCTTTCTGTTTCCACTTGTATTTTTGCATGATCGTCTATAAGTGGTACATTCGGAAACTCATATGCTGGAAGTCCATTTAAGTTTAATGTGATTTCTTCTGACTGTATCGTAATTATTTGGTCATTCTTACTTTTTATTACTATATCACTTGGCATTTTCTTTATTATTTCAATGAAATACTTTGCAGGTACGACAATAGTTCCTGCTTTTAAAATAGTTACAATTTTTTCGTCTTCAATTGAAACAGCAAGGAATTTTTCGATAAAAATATTTGAGTTACTTGCGATTAAAGTAATTCCAGATTGATCCACAGTTATTTTTATGCCGGATAATATAGGGATAATAGCTTTAGTAGATATAGCTTTACTTACTTCTGAAAGTGCTTGAGTGAAATGTTTGTGATTAACGATAAACTCCATTCTTTCCCCGCCTTACATGAAATGATAATTTTATGAAGATTGATGAACGATTGTTCCATTAAAAAAGTAAGGTACTGTTTCTTTCCTTTGTAATCTATTTAGTAAATGTTCTGGTATACGTAAATATGGTGCTGCTCTATGTAATTCCATCCAAGTAATCTCTTCAATTTCTTTTGGCCTTGATATATTTGTCTCTCCGCCAATTATTTCACCTAAAAAATTAAAGAAAATTGCATGATGACCTCTCTCTTCGAAAAAAGCTTCGCTGATGTAACAAATACCGTTTACAGTTATATGTAGCCCGGTTTCTTCTTTCACTTCCCGAATTACTGCCTCTTCTAACGTTTCTCCCAATTTAACCGCGCCACCTGGTAGCGTGTAATAAGAACCACTCTTCCCTTTGTTTTTGACCATTAAGATCTTTTCATTTGCTTTATCGTATAAAATTGCATATGTAACATTTACTTTTTTCATCTAAGTCCACCTCTAATAACAGTAATTTTCTGTCTTTGTTACATTCTACCATTTAATCGTTTTAAAATATAAAAAAGTTAATTGAGTATTTCATTTATCCGTTCTTAGCAAAGTTAATAATCGATAATCCTTCATTACTATATAAAAAAGAGCGTATTTTGAAAGTGGTCATTTAACGTACGCTCTTTTTTTTGCTATAATTCATTCATTTTTAGATTCAATATACTTTATAACCTTTTTTCTAAATAGTATCGATTGTGCCCTTTAGGGTGGTCTTCACTTACTCCAATCACTTTATATCCATGCTTTTTATAAAAATTAGGTGCCTGAAAGCTAAAAGTATCTAAATTGATTAGCCCACAATCTGTTTCAATTGCAAATTCTTCAATAAGTTTTATTAACCTGCTTCCGTAGCCTTCGTGTCTATGTTCTTCAGAAACCCATAGGAAATCAACATGTACGTGGTGCCAAAATGTAATTGCAGTTATTCCGCCTACTATGTCTTCCTTTTCATTTTTCACTATAAAACTAATTTTTTCTGAAGGCTTTTTATCTTCATCTGAAATATGTTTTTGGTTATATTCAATTACTTTTTCTCTTATGTAATCACTATCTTCCTGGACCCATTGTTTTACTATTTTCATTTTAAATAGCACACTCCTTTTATGGTATCTATTCAATTTAATAATCGTAATATCCTGTCTAACTTAATAATCATAGGGCACTGTTTCATTTCACTAAAATAAAGAAAAGCCCTACTACATTTCATCTATAATAAGACTTTTATACGCTGTATAGTAACTCTTTACTTCCTATACAATGACTAAAAAGGGAAAATCAAATGTTTTGTAATATAAAAAGAGTCCTTTATGAGGACTCTTTTTAAAATTAAGCTATTTTCCGATGTAAATGTTTTATTTCCTTTTTCTTCTCTGCTTTTGGTGGACGAATTAATATCGAAATAATGAAGGAAATAACGCTTAAAACACCGATTATAATAAAGGTCGGTTGAAATCCACCAAGTAGTGCTCCGATGAATGATCCTGCAAGCGCACCAAATCCGAAACCTTGGTAAACAATTCCGTAATTTGTACTATGATTTTTCAAGCCGAAGAAATCACCGACAATAGCTGGGAATATAGTGATATTACCGCCGAAGCAAAAGGCGACACTTGCTACACAAGCGAAATAAATGCCGTAATTTAGTGGGATAAAACTTAAAGTAAAGACTGACAATCCAATAATAACAAACGTCGCAGAGACAATTTTCATTCGGCCAATTTTATCTGATAACGTTCCAAGAATGATTCTACCTACTGTATTAAAGATTGCAATCATTGCAACGGCGTTAGCGGCAGTTGCTGCGCTAAGTCCAACGAGCTGTACTCCGATATCTTTTACCATACCGATTAAATACAGTCCTCCCATACATGATGTGAATAACATGAAAAACAAGAGATATACTTGTTTCGTTCGTATCATTTCACGAGGTGTATAGTCATTGTGTAATGTCTCAGTTACGGTGTTACTTACAACAGCTTCCCGTAAGAAGAACGATCCGGTTAATACTAAAAGTAACACGATAATCCCCCAATATAAAAATGCTTGTGATACCCCAAGACTATCGATAAGACTTCCGTTTATATATCTAAAGATTAAGCTGCCCATTCCATATGCAGAAACAGATATACCAGAAATAAGTCCTTTCCGATTTGGAAACCATTTAATTAAATTAGATAGTGATGTAATATAAGCAGTTCCATCTGCATAACCAACAATCACACCAGCTAATAAATATAATAATGGTAAGGAAGAAACTTGTGAACTAAGTATTAAACCGAGTCCCAAAACAATACCTGCAGTAGCGATAAGTTTACGAAGTCCTAATTTTTGCTGTAGCTTACCTGCGAATAAGGTTGAAAATGATAAAGAAAAGCTTGTTATGGAGAAAGTTATCGCAACGGCATTGAGGTTCCATCCAAACTTACTTACAAGGGGTTGATTAAATAAACTCCATGTATAAATTGTTCCAAGGCCAATTTGAACAATAATTGTACCTAAAACAATTAGTAATGGATTTATAGAAGTTTGTTTCATACTAACTGTCCCCTTCTTTTATCTTGACATGGATTTTCACAGTTAGTATAACCATCGTAAAACACAAGATACTATACGAAAAATGGTAATTAAGTTCATATACACAAAAAGACACTCCATTATGAAGTGTCTTTTTGCAGGTTATATTAGATTTACTTAAAGAAAGCTTTGTTTTGTTAAGATAAGACATTTTCAAATGCTTATGTATATATGATATCAAAAGATTTCTTTCATGTGATGGGACTTAAGATGTATTTTTCATTCATTATATAGTCGGATAAACGAAAAATTAGTATTCAATTTCATCAAAATCCTTCGGCTGCGGTACCGTTTGCATATTAGCTGCATCTTTTGGATCGCTATAAATTGCATTTTGTTCTGTATTTACATCTTTAATATTTTGCTTTTTGTTTTTATTTATTTTATCTTTCATTTTCTTTCACTCCTTTCCATTATAGGAGTAATTATGCCCTATTACTGTTACGAAATGTATCAGCGACTAAATTGCTAAATTCACGTAAATAATATAAATAATTATCACCGCCGTAGTTATATCTTTTATTATACATTTTCGCAACAACTACATTATATTCAGGTATTACTAAAAGAGTCGGTCCTGTAATTCCTAATATTTGATATGCTCCTTTTGGAACTCGTTCACCAAGTTCACTTAGTTGTGCAGGTTCATTTTGAACGAACCAAAACAATCCGTTTTGGGGTAGCTCATTATTTTTATACGTCGGACTCTGCAAGCTTGTAGCAATTTCTATCACTTCTTTTGGTACAATTTGTTTACCGTTTAACATTCCCTTATTTAAATGAAGGTTACCCCAATAAGCAAATTCTCTAGCAGAAACAAATAGATTTTTTTCAGTACCATCATCTACCGTACCAATTTCACTAATCGCGTCTTCATTTGGATTATCAATAACTTTAACTAAATTTTCATCTTGCTGAATTCTCCAAGCTGTTTCTTGGAAGTTAACTAGGTCAAATACACGCTCCTTTAACAATTCAGGAAAACTTTTGTTATAGAGCTGATAAATAAGACGTGTAATCATTCTTACGTTAATATCTCTATACGCCCAAGCTTGTCCAGGTTCAAATTCACGAAAAACTGTCCCGTCATGCGTTTCTCCTAAACCGTGCGAATGGGTTACTAAATGTCTTATCGTTGTTTTACCAAGTAATACAGGATCAAAGTTTTTAAAATACTTTATCGCTTCATCATCAATAGAGTTTATTTTCCCCTCGTAAAGTGCATATGCTACCATTAAACCTAAATAACTTTTTCTCGCAGAAGCAACGTTGAATTGTGAAGGTGCTGTTACTTTTTTACTTGTAGATGTATTTGAATGATGGCCACTATAATGCTCTAGTACGATTTTATTATCTTTTATAATGCACAGTGCTGTTGCAGAACTATGATTTTCTTCTTTTATATTTTCTACCCAAGAAATCAATTTATCGTATGTATACAAATAAATCCCCCTTAACACGAATAAAAAATTACAACATGAAAGAAAAGTATAAAATAGTATTTACACCTTTCTTTCATATGAAATATTATTGATTTTCTATACTTAAATAACCCACCAGTTCCAGCAATTAAAGCAGCTGAAACATCCAGCGCAGCCTACACATCCGCCGCAACGTCCTGCACAACCTCCGCATCTTCCGCCGCCACATCCACCACAGCGTCCTCCGCAACCACCGCATCCTCCGCAACGACGTGCATCATCTTGAATGTAGTAATATGGATATTGATTTTGTTGTAGTTGATCCCAATACACAACATTACCCGAGTTATAATCATTTAGGTTTAATGATTGTAGTTCTTGTTGAAACTGATTCATTACGAAACCCTCCATTTATAAAAATAAATTCCGTCCAAATGTTAAATTTCATATATCTTTGTAAACAAAGTAGAAACAAGACTATAGACTAAATACGTACATCAACAAAATATGAACTTACACTAGGTGATGTACCTTGTTTTTTAGCCTATTTTCTTTATTATCTTTCGATGGACGTATTTACAATTAATAGAAAGGTTTAAAAATTACTAATCCAACAGTTTAGTAGTTCATCACTTAATTTTCTTTCTAGCAACTCTTTAACTGAAGGCACTGGCATGATTTTATACATATTTAAAGCTTCTTGATTATAATCTATCCAGTGAAACGCTAAGTGAGACTCTTTAGATTTTGGTATGAAATCAATATGTAAATCTAAAGAATCTACTTCAAAAATGTGATTGATTTCATGATGAAGGACTTCTCGGTCTTCCCATTGATTTTCTATGACACCTAAAAATTGTTTTATACTGCAGTTTACTCCGAGTTCTTCTCGTATTTCTCTTATTAATGCATTCTCAGCTGATTCGCCAACTTCAACATGACCACCAGGTAAAAAATAATGCTGGCCAATATATTCAGCCACTAACAATTTTTTATCCTTAATCATAACAGCTCGTACAATATGATGAAATTTATTTTTCAATTGTTATTCCTCCTAGTCATTTTTTTATATTTAATTAAAAAAGTCATTTAATATAGGGATAATATAAATCATAGGTGTTTCATACGGGTGAATTTCGTTAATCACTTCAAGTGCAGCCTTTACAAGGTCTCGTTTACATTTTATTTCAATTTTACATTCTTGCCCTTCGCATATTTGACCTATTTCTCCATTAAAAGGTGATGCATCGTTTAATGGTCTCCAATATCCTTTCACGGAACTATAGGAAAGACAATGGTCATATTTTCCTGTTTTGCAAGCTCCAATTCTATTTAGTTCATTCCGTAATATCTCAATGTATCCTTCAGGAATAAACACTTCGATTTTCACTTCCGAAAATTGCATCTTTCCTTTCACACCTTTACTTCATAATATTTAAACGAATAAACGATATACTTGCTCTCCATCATAATCATATCCCAATGGTTGAAAACCGTACTGTTCATATAGTTTCTTTGCAGAGATATTATCTTTATGTACTGTTAATCTAATTTCTTTACACGCCTTACATGTATTTTTTATTAAGTAAATACTTTCTTGCAACGCCGCTTTTCCATAACCATTACCTTGCTGCTTTTGATCGATAATAAAACCGTTTATCCAATACATATCAGTTGTCTCTCTTACAACAGCATGCATAATAAAACCAACTATTAGATTGCCGTCGTAAATCGCAAATGGTATGTACTCCACATTGTCACCATCTGGTTTTATATACACTTTAGCAAGTGAAACTGCTACAATCGGGACAAATTTTCTTTGATCTTTTTTAACTTGTAACTTTAATGCATCTTCCCAATTTTCTCTCGTAACAACCTTTAACTGGACATTCAATATTGTAAGCTCCTTTATACAGAGAATATATGTTTTTATATTCTACACAGTGAAATAACTTCCTTTTTCGACAACAACTTATAACATGATTTTTATAAAGTCTTGAATGAATTTTTGTTCATCTATCTCTAAAGCTATACGGGCTCCTTCAGATAAAGAGCTAGGGCGAAAATCAGCAAATGTTTGTCCTTTCGTATCTCCGAATGTATCTACATTCACTGTACGATGCGCAAATTTAAAAAAACTTGGGTTAACTAATCCACTTATAGCAACCACATCATGTAGCAAAGGCCCTTCGATAGATGGATTAAGTTTTTGGTATGCAGATAAATAGTAATCATACATCGGTTTCATTATCGTATGAAATGGATTCTTTGAATTAGCTTGGATATAGTTAAATACATTTGGAGTTAACGCAGCTTTATTTGTTACATTCAAAGGGAATATAAATAAATTCTTTGCTTGCTGAAAAATAATTTTACTTGCTATAGGATCTCCATACACATTTGCCTCTGCTAATGGCGTAACGTTACCTACTTCTAAAAAGACACCACCCATGAAATAGATTCCTTTTACATTCAGCATTAAATCATTCCATAAATTAAAAGCAATCGCTAACGAAGTAGATCTGCCTACATCGACAATTGTTAAATCCTTTCCGTACTTTACAAGAATCGAAGCAATACTACCAAAATTGTATATCGGGATAGACAATACACTTTCTGGCACATGAATAGGACCTAATCCTTCTGGTCCATGAATTTCAGGATAATATGCTGTAATTTCTTCTGTAAGTGGTTTTGTTGCCCCGCTAATTACAGGAATGTCTTGTCTATTTGCTAACTGTAAAATATACGCTGCATTATGCGCAGCATGTATATGTTCAACATTTCCATATCCGGTTACAATACCGACAATTTCAATTTCGGGATGCAATAAACCATACATAATGGCGAACGAGTCATCAATACCTGGGTCTCCGAAAAATAATACTTTTTCCAAGAAATCCCGCCCTTTCATAAGGAAAATAGATGATGTTAATTATGTATATGTGAAAATATAATTAAACTATACAATTTTATATGAATATTACTAACAACTTTTCCGCTAGAAACTATGCAGTCCATTATGAAAAGTGTAAGTGACGAATTAGATTATTTTGGATACGAAGAACAACAAGGTTTTTTACCGTTACGTGAAGCAATAAGTAAATACGTAAAATCATTTGGAATACATGCATCAGCCAGTTCTATATTAATCGTCTCTTGTGCATTACAAGCACTACAATTAATATCAATTGGTCTTTTACATAGATATTCACTTCATGTATTTCAATCAGCAAATATAAATCTATCTGGTATATCTATGGATCATCACGGTATTTTATCTAACGAGTTATTAACACGCATTTAATATAGACGGGGATATTAATGTCTCAAAAACGAAGAAAAGAAATAATAAAAATATGTGAAAAGGAACAGTTACCTATAATTGAAGATGATATTTACCGAGAGTTATGGATTGATGAACCACCTCCAGCTCCTTTAAAGTCGATAGATAAACATGGACATGTATTATATGTTGGTAGTCTTTCTAAAACACTTAGCCCAGGACTTAGAATTGAATGGATTATTGGACCAGAACCTGTAATTGATAGATTGTCAGATATAAAAATGCAAACAGACTATGGATCTAGCTCTTTATCTCAAAGAGTTGCTGCTGAATGGATACATAAAGGTTTTTATGAGGATCATGTAGCGAACGTAAGAATTCAACTAAAAGAACGAAGACAAATCATGATACGATCATTAAATAAGTATTGTACAGACATTGCATCTTGGGATATTCCTAGTGGTGGATTTTTTATATGGCTAAAGATTGTACCTAGCATTCCGATGAAGAAATTATTTTCAGAGGCACTATCAAAAGGAATTCTTTTAAACCCAGGACGAATCTATGAAGAAGAATCAGATCAATACATTCGTTTATCATATGGATATGCTTCTCTAGAACAAATGACTAACGGGATTAAATTGTTGAGTGAATTAATACGTAAGCTAATGGCATAACAAAAACTCCTCTTTTATTTATAGAGGAGTTTTTGTGTATCCTATTTACCACAATCTCATTTCCTGTCCCAATAAAATAAGTTCGTCATAAGGATCTCCGTCAATATTTAATACTTGAGCAAAAGCAGGTTCTGTTTTTAAACCGTTCTCTTTTAAGCGAATAATTTCTCTCCTTATATGGGGATGCTGCATTAATAGCATGTGCTCTACTATCATATGTCTATATGCATTTTGGTTACGCACTGGTTTAGGCTGAGCAAATAATTCAAATTCAAAACCCTCAAATTCAAAATTTACCTTTATCGATTCGGTAGTTTTAATTTTTTTCTTTTTTATTTTGAATCCTTTATAAGAACCGTATAAAGATCTCATTTCCTGTTCAAAAACATCAAAGTTATGTACTTCCATTACGATATCTAAGTCAGATTGAAGAGTATCAATTCTAATAGGAATTGTCCCGCAAAGAACCGGACTATACAAAGTTAAATCCTCCATAATGTTTAGTTTATTCAAAACATCATACACTTTTTGTTGCTTCTCATTCCCAGATTGTAAATATGAAATAGATGTAAACATGGAAGTCTCTCCTTCTTTTCACGTAATACGTGTCTCGCTAAGTTCAAAAAATATTTGTCCGTTTCTATTTGTTCTAGGAGTACCTTTATTTCAATATATTAAGGCGAATAAAGAATACGTTTCAACTTTTCTCCTATTCTGCAATACTATAAAAATAAAAAAGGAGGAATTATTATGAGCATTTTCAACGTTCTTTTAACCATCCACATATTATTTGGAACAATATGTTTACTCACCGGTATTATAGCGATGGTTGCTCAAAAGAAAAAAGGAAAACATACGGAATGGGGTGAAATATATCATGCATCCTATGTTGTCATCACCGTTACTGCAATTATATTATCCATTATTAACTGGGATAAAATCGCATATTTATTTTATGTAGCAATTTTCTCTTATGCATTTGCGATTTATGGCTACCTTGCACGAAAAAAACGTTGGAAAAATTGGCTCCATCACCATATTAGAGGTATGTTAGGTTCTTATATAGGTGCGGTAACCGCACTTTTAGTAAACGTCGGTATTCATATCCCTTTGATTAATTTACTGCCACCTATATGGTTTTGGTTTTTACCTACATTAATCGGTATTCCTCTCGTAGCCAGTGTATCAAAAAAATATAAAAAGCGTAGTTAAAATTCATTACATTTTCGTTACTTTCTGATGATTACTATGAAAAATCATACTCAATGTAATATTTTATTAATAAATTCAAAATCGTATTGCTTTAAGTTAGTCACTTAGAGTTAAATAAAAAGAATCCAATAAAAATATTGGATTCTTTTTCGGATTTCATTTCAATATCGGCTCTATGTATTCAATGATGTTACCATTTGGATCACGAACTATCTTTGTATTCTTATGGGTACTTGTTTTATTGGTTCAGTGATAATTACACCATTATAGTTTAAGATTGTAATAACGAATGTAAACGATCCGGGTAGTTCGTAAACATCCCATCAACGCCCCATAAAAGTAGCTTTTTCATATCTGCTTCATTATCTACAGTAAATGGATGGACTTCTAAACCATGTTTCTTTATTTTCGTTACATAAGCTGAATCAATATATTTGTAGTTCATACCAAGACCGATGCAGTACGTTTTATACTTTTTTATTTCTAATTCAGTTAATTGGACTGCCTTTTTGTAAGATAATAATTGTACTAGAGGTATATTAACATCTAAACTATGAATTTTTTGCAGACTTTCTTTACTAAATGATTGAATAATAACTTTATCACTTATTTCGTAGTGCTTTATCATTTCTAATAGCTTTTCTTCCATACCGGGATATTCATCTGGCGATTTTGTTTCAATGTAATAATTAGCATTATGCCCGAACTTTTCAATAATTTCTTCTAGTGTTGGAACTTTAGCATCTTCAAATTCTTTCTTTGCTAAATTTGGATGCTTTTCATTGAAAAAAGAACCTGCATTTAGTTGCTTTATTTCTTCTAATGTATGTTCCTTAACTAGCCCCGTGCCATTTGTAGTGCGATTTACTGTTTCATCATGCATAGCTACTAGATGTCCGTCTTTTGTCATTTGAAGATCAATCTCTATATAATCTCCTTTTAATTGTTGTCCTAATGTATAAGCTGGTAATGTATGTTCCGGCGCATACGCAGAAGCGCCTCTATGTGCAATGTTTTTTATATGATTGGATTGACTAATAGCTTTCGTGTACTTAAGTTCATTTACTTTATGAAAAACAAAAGTACCTATTACTATAAAGGTGCAAATGATTGTAACGATATATATCTTTTTCATAATGATGTATTAACTCCTACATGAAAGTAGTTTAATTTGGATGATTTATTCAATTAAATGTCGATTTTCAAAAACAGTCATTTGTCCTACAGATTGAAAACCAGTCTTTTTATAAATATTAATCCCATCAGGTGAAGCTTGTAATACGCATTGAGAAACTTTCAATTCTTTTGCTTCTTGCAACAAGTAATTAAACATAGTAGAGCCAAATCCTTTTCCTCTCATTTCTTCTTTAGTTGCTATATCATAAATACCAATACTATCTATTGTACATATTAATGAACCAACCGATACGACTTCATTTTTATAAAGACCTAAGTACAGTTTCATATTTTCACTATTCCATAAATCGAAAGAAGCGGTTTGATTGTAGAACGCTTGTACATGTGTACCTTCCTCTGATTTACCAAATAGATTAGCTAATGTTTCCCCAAACTTTTTAATTTGTTCTGAAGAAGATGATTTTTGTATCGTAAAACCTTCTGGCATGTTTATTGTTGGATGAATTGTTTTTAAGTCTGCTACCATCGCGATATTTTGTTCTGCTTCTTTTAAGCCAAGTTTTATTAATTCGCTTTTTATAGTCTGCTCATGCCTATCATCCCAAAACCAAACACTCATTGGAAGTTTCTTTTGATTATAGTTGTTTACCACTTTATATAGTTTCTCAATGCCTTCCGTTAGATCATTGTTTAGTAAAGTAATGATATTAAATGTATCTGCAGGTAAACCACAGTTGACAGCAATGTAATCCTTCGTTTCTTTTACATCCATTCCATGTACCTGCCGCGCAATATATGAGGTTTTATATGTAAAATTATCTATTAGTAACTGTTTATAACTCATTCATTTTGCTCCTTTCATAAAAATCCGTATTCGATTCCTTCAATATTAAATATAACATATAAGAAATGTACCTATTTCTATAAAAATAGCTCTATACATCACTCTTTGCGCCCTAAAAGAATTAAAAATGATATAACGTTGTCGGAATGAAAAAAGTGGTATATAATAAATATTAACATTACTAGTAATTATTTTAGGTATTCCTAG
>Ga0102589_1003914_pt1 | contig 14640 bp, 11 predicted proteins | sample AraplaMF_Col_mLB_FD_76858 | JGI IMG/M metagenome (GOLD analysis project Ga0102589, IMG submission 76858) | Arabidopsis root microbial communities from the University of North Carolina, USA - plate scrape MF_Col_mLB | ecosystem: Host-associated > Plants > Roots > Endosphere | place: USA... | reverse complement strand
TTGGAGTACTAATGAAAAGAAAAAGAGGACTTCCGTCGTATCCTGGTAGCCGAGTTTTATATGTAGTGTTAACAATCATTAGCATTTTAGAAGCTTTTAGTATTATTGCACAAACAGTGTTTTTAGCGAGGGCTATTACGTTTTTATTTCAAGGAGAAACAGTGCAATCTGTGTTAAATGAAACGGTTTATTTTGGAATCGCGTTTGCAGTACGTCACATGCTAGTTCGAGTATCGCAAATATTAGTAGAACGTTTCGCTGAAAAAACAGGATCGCTACTGAGAAAACAATTAATAGAGGCGTATTTCACATTAGGTCCACGGTATGTTCAAACTGTTGGAACGGGTCATCTGGTTACCTTATCGATAGAAGGTATTGAGAAATTTAAAACATATATCGAATTAACAATTCCTAAAATGATTAGAAGTAGTATCGTACCGGGACTAATTGTACTATATGTTTTTACGCTAGATATTGAGTCTGGAATCATTTTAGTTGTAACGATTCCTATCGTAATTATATTTATGATTCTACTCGGATTAGCAGCGCAGAAAATGGCGGATAGTCAGTATGAGACATATCGTGTACTTTCTAATCATTTTGTAGATACGTTAAAAGGGTTAGAAACATTAAAGTATTTAGGGAAAAGTAAACAGCATGAAGGAAAGATTGAAAAAGTAAGTAAAAGATATAGAAAAGCAACGATGCGTACTTTGCGAGTTGCTTTTCTTTCTTCTTTTGCATTAGATTTCTTTACGAGTTTATCAATCGCATTTGTGGCAGTCGGATTAGGGATACGCTTAATAGATGGGACAATTGTACTACTGCCAGCCCTTACAATTTTAATTTTAGCTCCGGAATATTTTCTGCCAATTAAACAAGTTGGAGCAAATTATCATGCTACGTTAGATGGACAACTGGCAATGGAGCAAATAGAAGAGATTTTACAGCAACAAAAAGAAATAGGAAAGAAAGAATCTAATGTAGACTTAACATGGAATTCAACTAGTAACTTGAAATTACAAGATGTAAAAGTAAAGAGTGATGAATCTGAAAAAGCTATATTAGAGGGAATTGATTTTACTTGGAAAGGCACTGGCGCTATAGGTGTAATTGGTGAAAGTGGGGCAGGGAAATCAACGTTAATCGACGTATTAGCAGGATTTTTAACTCCTTCAGCTGGAAAGATGATCGTAAATGGTGTGGAAATTGACGGGGCAACTCGAGAAGATTGGCAAAAGAATATTGCTTATATTCCGCAGCAACCTTATATTTTCCCGCTTTCATTAAAAGATAACATTTGTTTTTACGAAACAAATACAACGGATGAAGAAGTGGAAAGAGTTATTAATGAAGTTGGTCTACGTTCGCTCGTTACATCGCTTCCGAACGGGATGTACGAAAAAATTGGAGAAGGTGGACGTATGCTTAGTGGTGGGCAAGAGCAACGTGTTGCTATGGCGCGTGCACTTTTAAGTAAAAAACCAATTATTTTATTAGACGAACCTACGGCACATCTTGATATTGAAACTGAATTTGAAATAAAACAAGCGATGTTACGTCTGTTTGAAGGTAAGTTAGTATTTCTTGCCACGCATCGTCTTCACTGGATGAAACAGATGGATCATATTCTTATTTTAAATAAAGGGAAAATGATAGAAAGTGGAACGTATGAAGAGCTTTTAAAGAATGAGGCATTACATTTTCATAGGAAAGAGAGGGGATAGAGATGAGTAACTGGATTAAACCTTATATACAGCAAAATAAAGGTAGAATGACTGTAACTATTTTCCTTGGTCTTCTTGGAGTTAGTTCAGGTGCGATGTTACTTTTTATTTCAGGTTATTTAATCTCTAAATCTGCTCTTCGACCAGAAAATGTAATGGCTGTATATGTTCCTATCGTTGCAACACGTGCGTTTAGTATAGGGCAAGCGGTATTTCATTATTTAGAGCGTTTAGTTGGACACGATGTCGTATTACGCATATTAGAAAAAATGAGAACGAAACTATATAGAATAGTAGAACCGCAGGCGTTATTTTTCCGTTCACGCTTTCAAACGGGCGATATGTTAGGGGTGTTATCCGAAGATATAGAGCATTTGCAAAACCTATATTTACGTACAATATTTCCTAGCATATTAGCATTAGTTGTATATAGCATATTCGTACTTGTTATCGGTGCATTTGACGTAGTATTTGCACTTATTGCAGGCTGTATGTTAGCGATTATCGTCTTTCTTCTTCCAGTTGTATCATTACTTTTAATGAAGCGACATCATGTTACTTTAAAGCAAGGAAGAAACCGTTTGTATCAACAACTAACAGACGCTGTTTTTGGATTAACTGATTGGCAAGCAAGTGGTAGAAAAGATGAATTCATTGATAAATATGTAGAACAAAATGCGCAGTTGTTACAAACAGAAAAAAGAATGAAACGCTGGAATCATATTCGGGACAGTATCATTCAATTAGTAGTGGGGATTGTAGTTATTTCAATGATCATATGGACTGGAAATGAAGCTGCAAGTGAACAAATTGCACCTACCGTTATTGCGGCTTTCGTATTAATGACGTTATCTGTCACAAACGCGCTTATTCCTCTTTCAGATGCTATCGATCGTATTCCATCATATATAGAATCTGCTCATCGTCTAAATCAAATAGAAGGTAATGATGTTTTACACGATGAAAAGGAATTACATGGAGATAAAGATTATGCTGCATCAAAACATATAGACATTGAATTAAATAATGTATCGTATAGTTACCCAGATAGTAATGAATTCGTATTGAAAGAAGTATCACTACAAATAAAGGCAGGAAAGAAAATCGCCATTTTAGGAAGAAGCGGAACAGGGAAATCTACTTTGTTAAAATTGTTAACAGGTGCGCTAAGTCCGTTACATGGTGAAGTTTTATTAAATAGTGAACATGCTCATACGAATCTTTTATCAAAATATATTTCTGTATTGAATCAAAAGCCGCATTTATTCGATACGACAATTGGAAATAATGTACGAATCGGTAAACCAGAGGCTACGGATGAAGAGATATGGACAGCTTTAGAGAAAGCACAATTAGCTTCGCATATAGTTTCTCTTCCGGACGGATTGCAAACAAAAATGCATGAAATGGGAAAAAGGTTTTCTGGGGGGGAAAGACAACGGGTTGCTTTTGCTAGAACGCTCATGCAAGAAGCACCAATCATTGTACTGGATGAACCTACAATTGGCTTAGATCCAAAGACAGAGTTGTCTTTAATAGAAACAATGTTTTCTGCAACGGAAGAAAAGACAGTAATTTGGATTACGCACCACCTTGTAGGAATTGAACATGTAGATGAAGTTATATTCCTTGATCGTGGTCAAATTGTGATGCAAGGGAGTCATGAACAACTTCTGAAAGAAAATGAGAAGTATCGAAAGCTTTATGAGTTAGATAAAGGAATATAGTTTGAATAAGTAATACTTGTAAAATAGCTACGCCTAATGGTGCAGCTATTTTTTTGTTTTGAAACAAACATTATATTATATTTTGTATTGAATTAAATATATATATGATCGTTACGAATGAAAAGTGAACTTCATATTATACATATAATGGAGGGGATGTACATGAATGAGCAGTATAAAATTATTGTTTTAAGTGATGAATTATCAGTGGATAGGATTCGAAATGCATTAGACAAAAATAAATGTAAAACAATAGTTCATGTTGTAAACGTTTCAGATATTGTTCGTGTAGAAAACGCTTTTCAATATATAATCATTTGGAGAGTGGACGCAGAAAAACTTGCAAATGAATTGATAAATAGGGGCGTGCAAAGTACAAAAATTATAAATTTAACAAAATACATGTATGAATGGAAACATAAATTAATTTCTATCTATCAAATAAATCCAGATCTTATGTCTTTATACATTTCTATGAAAAAAGCAAAGAGTGATCCGACGTATGAATTGTTTGCTACCGGTTTGTCTTATCCGCATTGTGGCATAAGTACGGAGCTCCTCTCAAAAAAATCAATTAAATTAACACTTCCATCGCAAGATCTATACTATGATTATTTAATAGCGTCACAACTGCTATCAAACGATCATTCATTTCAATATTGTTTGATAGGAATAGCCTATTTCTCTTTTTACTTTGACATGTCGTTATCGTCTGAAGCATATAGAATTCACAAAGTATATTATCCATTGTTTCAAGACGGTCATCATACTGTAGTTCATACTCCTCTACCCATTGATGGATTCTCACATCTAGATACCCCGAAACCACTTTTTTCTCTTTTTAATTTGCATTTTGAATATATTTTATTAGACGAACTAAAAGATGAATCATTGATATTGCCCTGGATAAATGCTGAATGGAATACCACGCCTCTTCACATTCCTTTTGAAGAACACGGAAAAATAAGAGCAGCGTCGCATGCTAAATTATCATATCCTCATACTTTAGTTGAATATAAAACGATTTTCAAAAAATATTTAGAACTACTGTTAAAACATGATATAAAACCACTAATTGTTGTATTCCCTGTTACTTCACATTATTTCAATTGTAGTAGTAAGAAATTAAAAGAAGGTTTTTATAAAGTTATAAATGATTTTCAAACTCACTATTCTTTTCGGATTATTGACCTATTTGATTCACCATTATTTTGCGATGATGATTTTTATGATAGCGATCATATGAATAAAAAAGGTGCTAATAAAATGTCTGCGTTATTAAATATGTTTATTTAGGAACGAAAGGTATGATATTTTGTTTCATGTTTGCATAAAAGTATATAGGCTCCATACAGTTAAAGTAATGTGATTTTTGTGTCGCGTATATAAATAATATGCGAAGAGGTGAGAGAGTAAATGAGAACTCGAATGGAAAGAACTGAAGTGGTGGTAGATCAACTTCCATTGGTAAGTGTTTTAATTCCTACATATAATCGTCCTCACTACTTTGAAGAGGCATTATGTAGTGTATTAGAACAAACGTACCCTAATATAGAAATTATAGTTGGAGATGATAGCACGAATGACGAAACAGAAAAGGTGATACAAAAATACTTATGTAATCATTCAAATATTATTTATATAAAAAACAGGTCAACTCTCGGACAGTTTGAAAATGCTCTAATGTTATTTCATGAAGCGAACGGTGAGTATATAAATTTTTTAATGGATGATGATTTATTTCATGTAAATAAAATTGAAAGAATGATGAAGTATTTTTTCAATGATCTAGATAATGAAATTAAGCTTGTAACATCTCATCGTCAAGTAATTGATGATAAAGGAGAAGAACTACGTCATATTTATTCAACTGTTCGTTTATTTGAAGAGGATAAGATTATAGAGGGAACAGAATTAGGGAATAGGGTAATTGTCGATCAAAAAAATTATATTGGAGAACCGACAACAGTATTATTTCGTAAAAATGATTTACAAGAACCGTATGGAATTTTTGATAAGAGGAGGTATCTATGTAACGTAGATATAGCTTCATGGTTATCTTTATTAAGTAAAGGAAAAGCAGTATATATAGCAGAGACACTTAGTTACTTTCGATTACATCAAGATCAACAGTTAAATGAATCTAATAAAATGATGGATGGATTAGAAGATTTTTCACATAGTATTCTAGCAGGAGAAAAATATGGTTTCTTATCCAACGAAAAAGAGTTAGACAAAGCGATAACTAATTTTCTAGATTACGCAAGAAGGATAGTTCCATCATCGATATTATATACATTAGACTATTATCAAAAAATTAAAGAAAAGAAAATAAACATAGAAAAGAAAAAACAACATATAAATAATAATTCTCCTTTACCGAAAGTAAGCATACTTATTCCTGCGTACAATAGACCTTATTACTTGGAATTGGCACTCAATAGCGCTCTAAATCAAACATATGAAAATATTGAAATTGTTATTTCTGATGACAGTACAAATAATGAAGTCAATGCTATGATTCAACCGTATTTACGTGAATATGAGTGTATTACATATGTTAAAAATGAAACACCGTTAGTTGCTGAAAACTTTAATAAGTGTATAGAACTTGCGAACGGGGACTATATAAACTTTTTATTAGATGATGATTTATTTCATCATGAAAAGATCGAGAGAATGATGAAATACTTTTTGACGTTAGAAAATATTTCATTTGTGACGTCATATCGTGAACTAATTGATGAGAATGGAGAGATATTACCACCTTCAACATTGAATATGAAAATTGCGAAAGAAACTACACTTTTTGAAGGGAAAGAATTAGGGAATTACATATTAAAAAATTTAAAAAATATAGTTGGTGAGCCGACAACTGTTCTATTTAATCGAGATTTGTTTGAAGGGAAGTTTGGATATTTTAAAGGAAAGGCTTATTCTGCTATTAATGACATTGCAACTTGGCTAGATATGATGAGGAAAGGAAAAGTAGTTTATATACAAGAACCTCTTAGTTATTTTAGACAACATAGTGGACAAAATCAAAAACAAATGCATTTTATTTTAATGACAATTGAAGAATGGATTGAATTAATTATAGATGCGTATAATAGTGGATTTTTAAGTTCTGAAAGAGATTATAAAGAGAGCTTATCTTATTGCTTAGAAAATGCGGGATTTATAGTTAAGGATGCAGTAAGAAATGGTGAATTAGATCAAATTTATAATGAAAAGATAAAAAAAGGGTTAAACAAGCTAATTGCTCATATGTTTGAAAAAGAATCTTGTTATTGTCAATATTGCAATCAACAATTTGAAAAATTTTCACCTTGGCCAGCACATTACGATTTTCCGAAATATAAATTTGAAATGTGGAATAAAGATACAGGGATATGTCCAGTTTGTAGTTCAATGGATCGTGAAAGGTTGTATCGTGCGTACATTGAAGCGGAAACGGACTTGTTAAGTAAAAAATATACAATGCTTCATATTGCACCTGAAGCAAAGGTAAGAGATTGGTTTAACGAGTATAGAAATATTACTTATGTATGTGGGGATTTAGAACCAAAGGACCCATTAATGAAGGAAATTGATGTTACAAGCATTACATATGATAGTAATATTTTTGATGTAATTTTATGTAGCCATGTATTAGAACACGTTCTTGATGATGATAAAGCAATGCGAGAGTTATATAGAGTTTTAAAGCCAAATGGATGGGGAATTATTCAAGTACCAATCGTAATGAATGTAGATTCTATTATAGAGAATGAATTAATTGTAACACCACAATTGAGGAAATTAGCTTTTGGTCAAGAGGATCATGTGAGAATATATAATCAATCGGGATTCATTCAACGATTAATGAATGCAGGATTTAAGGTGGAATTATATAACATAGCTGAAAGACAAGGAATGAAAAGTGCTAGGAAATTTGGATTATCCGAAACAGATATGCTCTATATTGTCCGAAAATGATAGGAAGGAATAGATAGATATGGAGAATATTCCTTTTTTACGTGCTTCAACTGTACCTGTAATTGAGTATTTGGAAGAATTGAAGGAAATTGATACATCTCATATATATACGAATTATGGACCTATAAATCAACGTTTTGAGGAAACGATTATGTCGGATTTTTTTCAGAACAGTGGAGCTGTTACAACAGTAGCAAACGCAACGTTAGGGTTAATGGCGGCCATTCAACTTAAGAAAAGAAAAAAAGGAAAGTATGCCCTCATGCCTAGTTTTACATTCCCTGCGACTCCATTTGCAGCTATTTGGTGTGGATTGGAACCTTATTTTATTGATATTTCAATAGATGATTGGTATATGGATAAAACAGTACTTTTGGATAAGATTGAAGAATTAAAAGAAGAGGTTGCGATTGTTGTCCCGTACGCAACGTTTGGATCATGGATGAATTTAGAAGAATATGAAGAATTAGAGAAGAGGGGTGTTCCGGTTGTTGTAGATGCGGCACCGGGATTCGGATTAATGAATGGAAGTATGCATTACGGTCAGGATTTTAGTGGTATGATCGTATATAGCTTTCATGCAACAAAGCCGTTCGGAATTGGTGAAGGAGGGCTCATATATAGTAAAAAGGAAGAAGATATACAACGTATTAAAAGAATGGGGAATTTCGGATTTGATAAAAATCGTGAATGTACGATGATGGGGTTTAATTGTAAAATGTCTGAATATGCAGCAGCTATTGGGATTGCGACTATGAAAAAATGGGATCAAAAATTACAAGAACGCACCCGTATTTCTGAATGGTATAAACAATTGTTACAAAGTAATGGATTAATGAAAAAAGGATGGCAAGTCCAAAAGACAGAAGCGGTTATTCAACAATTTATGCCAATTCTTTGTCCAGAAGAAGTTTGTAACATACAAGTAATAGAAGAACTAAAAAAACAGAAAATAGAAGCTAGATTATACTTTTCACCATCATGCCACCAACAAGTTTTTTTTAGAAACTATAAGTCTACAGATTTAATAAAAACAAATAAAATAGCTAAAAGAATAGTAAGTTTACCCTTATGGGAGGGAATGACGAAAGAAATAGTAGAACAAATTGTAATCTGTTTAGGGGAGAAGGTGGTATCGGCAGATGAATAGTTTTTATAGTCAAGAAGAACTAAAGAAAATTGGATTTTTATCTGTTGGGAAAAATGTATTGATCAGTAAAAAAGCGAGTATATATAATCCGGGCACTATATCAGTTGGTAATAATGTAAGAATTGACGATTTTTGTATTTTAAGTGGCAAAATCACAATTGGAAGTTATTCGCATATATCAGCTTATGTAGCGTTATATGGAGGAGAGGTTGGGATTGAAATGCATGACTTTGCAAACATCTCAGCTAAAACAATCGTATATGCAGTACTGGATGATTTTAGTGGGAATGCATTAATGGGGCCAACTGTCCCGAATCAATATAGGAATGTGAAAACAGGAAAAGTTATTTTAAAAAAACATACGATTATTGGTGCTAATTCTATTGTTTTCCCAAATGTAACTGTTGGCGAAGGCGCGGCAGTCGGCGCGATGAGTATGGTAAAAAAAAGTTTAGATGATTGGTATACTTATGCTGGAATTCCCGCAAGAAAAGTAAAATCTCGACAAAAAAATATACTAGAGTTAGAAATTGATTTTTTTAAAAACATTAATTCTTAACAGAAAAGAATTAATGTTTTTTATTTTTATGAAAGAGCAGGGTGTATCTTAACTTATTATGTTTTAAATTTTGCTGACCAAGGCAATACTGAGGCATAGTGAATGTAAAGTTGGAGGGCGAGAGCGTATGTTTGATGAGGATGGGATTGTTTTAATTATGGAACCAGCTGATGAAAGAAACTTGAGAAGATTTATTCTTTCAGTGCCAAAGTCAGTTTACGAAAAGAAGGGGCTTACATTACAATATGGGGCAGCTATAGGACAAGGATATATGGATATAATTGAAGATATTATTAGCGTACATATAGAAATAGATGTTGTAACAATAATAGGGCATGTGAGAAGTTAAATAGCTATTTGAAAAAGGTTGTAGGTGATTTAGCTAGAAGTTATGATAAAGAAGATTACAGACAAGTATAAGGCGAAGGGAGTCTAAAATGAAAATCAAATCAATTTTATTAGTATGTATAGTTTCAATTGGTTTAATGGGATGTTCACTAGTAGAGCAAGGAAAGAACTCCATAGATTATGCTCAACAAGCGACAGACTATGTAAATGAAATAAGTGCATTTGCAAATGATGCGCCAGCATTAGCTGAAAAAGCCGTTAATGATAGCGAAGCTCGAAAAGAGTTAGAAACGAAGCTTAGTGAAATTAAACAAGATATACCCGCATTCAATGAATTAACGCCGCCTGATGTAGCAAAGGATCTTCATCAGCAAATCGTCGGATATAACGAAAAGTTAAATACATTAATTGATACGGCTATGACGAAGATAGAAGAAGGAAAAGTGAATGTAGAAGAGTTTAAAAACTCTGAGCTTATGCAGACAGTAGATCAAGTTCGTGAATTGAAAGACAAGGTTCAAAATTTAGGACAATAATAAAAAAGGCTCCGTGATGAACGGAGCCTTTTTTTGTTTCTTAATGGAAACGTTTATACTATTTTCTTCTTATAATATAGGCGTCCTTTATATCTTCCATTTTTCTAAAATATGTATTGTTTTATTAGTTACATCCATGTTCATTTGAACACCTATAGGCAAAGTAATCATTGGATGAGTATGACAACAATCAAAGTCAGCAAGTAAAGGAATTCTTTGATTTTGCAGTACTTCTAATAATATTTCGTAAGGTTTGCGATTTGTACCACAATCATCAAATTGCTCATGTTTTCCAAGAATTATACCTGAAACTTTATCAAATACACCGTTAATTTTAAGTAATGAAAAGCTTCTTTCAATAGTAGCTGCATTTTTTGAGCTATCTTCAATAAATAAAATATCGCCTTCTTGAATGCTTGGCATATAAGGGCTACCGAAAATTCCTTCTATTGTATTTAAGTTCCCACCAATAATACGTCCAGTAGCTTGTCCATTTGTTACAGAAATCCAATTGTTGGGTCTGCGTTCTTTTTCTTTCGTCTTCTCTTCCCAATTAATAAATTCATCTGACCAAAATAAAGGCGGTTTTATGTTGTAAGGAAGTGCTTGATCATGTAGTAATGTTTCTGCAAAATAGTTGTATGTATCATCTACAAAAGGCTCAAATTCTCCAAAAGAGGGAATGAGTGCAGGACCGTAAAATGTAGGAATTCCTGTTTTTGCATAAATTCCTAGTAGTAAAGCTGTTGCATCTGAATAGCCAATTATTATTTTAGGGTTATTTTGAAAAGCATCATAATCGATATAGGGCAATAAGGAATTAGAATTCATACCGCCAATTGTTGACATAATACAAGCTATATTAGGATTTCTTATTAAAGCATTCAGTTCCTCAGCGCGCTCTTGTATACTGCCAGAACGATAATAATCATATCGACCTGTTAGTGAACCTTCTAATATGTGAAATCCTTTCTGTTGTAAGTAAGATTTCGCTCGTTCAAATCTTTTTGGAGAAGTATAGGTTGCTGGTGAAGAGGGTGAATAAATGCCGATTGTGTCCCCGTATTGTAAGGTTTTTGGAAGTAGCATTGTAAGAATCCTTTCTATTATATAGTTACTTTACGATGATTAATCATTTAATATTCTTATATTTCGGTATTTCCAGTGTAACATAACTGTATTATATGAATAAATATGCTTTTTACCTTGACGGTATAAAGTAATTATTGTTATGGTTAAACGTGAGTGTATAAAAGGTTTGCTAAAGGAGTTTTGAAATGAAGCGGTTAAAATGGGGAAGGCTGACAATCCTAGTAGTCATTATTTTAGGGATATGTTGGTTCTTATTCCAAGGAACTCAAAAGGGTGCAACAAAAATAGAGGGACAACCTTTACAGGTGGCAGAACTACCTAAAACAGGATTAGCTGAAAAAGTAGTTCCACCAAAGTACATACCACCGGAAATTGATGCAAAAGCAGCTATGATTATTGATGCGAGTAATGGAGATGTTATTTATCAACATAATGAGAATGAAGCTTTTGCACCAGCAAGTATGTCTAAGATGATGACAGCCTATCTTCTATTAGAAAATGTACACAATGGAAAAGTTCGCTTGGAAGATCCGGTGAAAATGAGTGCGAAAGCGGCACAAACAGAGGGTGCGAGAATCCCGGCCCAAGTTAATGACACATTAACTGTTAAAGATTTGTACCATGCGTTAATGATTGAATCGGCAAATAATTCGGCTGTGGCTTTAGCAGAACATATGGCAAAAACAGAGAAAGATTTCGTTCAGCTTATGAATGAAAAAGCAAAGCAGTTAAAAATGTCGGAGTATGCTAAATTCGCAAATGCATCAGGACTACAAGAACCTGATGGAAGTGAGACGAAGATGACAGCTGCTGATGTAGCAAAATTGGCTTATAATCTTATAAAAGATTATCCAGAAATATTAGAAGTGACACACTTGCGTCAAAGTCAGTTAGCATTTAACAATATTAATGTTATAAGTACAAATGATATGTTAAACAAAAATAATAAAGCTTTATATATAGAAGGAATAGACGGATTAAAAACAGGATTTACAGATAGCGCGGGGTATTGTTTCACAGGTACAGCAAAACAAGGTGATACCCGTATTATTACAGTTGTTATGGGAACGAAAGGTAAAACGAAGCGTTTTACAGAGACGAATAAGCTAATGACTTATGCATTTGGTTTAGTTAATTAAGTAAAATATTGGGTTGAATCATCATTTAAGAAAGGCAATTTGTTGTTACTTATTATTAGTAACAACAAATTGTCTTTTTATTTTTAGCGTTAGGAAGTGAAAAGGTAAAAATATGAGTGTTATCATTTGAGTTTATTATAGTTTGTTGATATTCTAAAGTTAGAAACTTATTAATGATAAGTTTTAAGGGGCGTAATATGATGTGTACATATGAAAAAGCCTCAAATGAAAAATTGGAGGGAATTATGATGGCAAAAGATTTTTACTCAGCAATTGAAGACAGAAGATCTATTTACGCGATTAGTAAAGAGCAAGTAGTTTCTGATGAGAAAATTCAAGAAGTGATTTATCATGCTGTAAAACATACACCTTCAGCTTTTAACTCTCAGAGCGCCCGCGTTGTCGTCTTACTAGGAGAACAACATGATAAGTTATGGGATATTACGAAAGAGACGTTACGAAAAATTGTAACTGAAAATAATTTTGCATCTACTGAAGAAAAAATGAATGCATTTAAAAGTGGTTATGGAACGGTTTTATACTTCGAAGATAGTCAAGTAGTGGAAGAACTACAAGAAAAATTTTCCTTATATAAAGAGAATTTTCCGATTTGGTCTCAGCAATCGTCAGGAATGTTACAATTTGCAATTTGGACAGCTTTAGAAATTGAAGGATTCGGTGCTACATTGCAGCATTACAATCCATTAATTGATGAAGAAGTGAGAAAAGAATGGGAAGTTCCAGAAAGCTGGAAACTTACTGCGCAAATGCCGTTTGGCAAACCAGTGGTACCTGCAGGTGAAAAAGAATATCAACCTTTAGAAAATCGCGTGAAAATTTACAAATAATGTGAAAATATAAAAGGTGAACAGGGGTACGACCTGTTCACCTTTTATAAGTAATAAGGATTTTTTTGATAGAAATTTTTCATCTTATTTTTTAATTTGTTTTTACGTGTTTCAATAGTTGATATTTTTTGTAAGGTGATAATGGAAACGAATTGAAAAAAAGCATAGTACAGTTCTATATTTTTATGGATAGGATCATCTATTATATTTTTCATAAATATACCTCCTTTTTTATCTTACTATTTGTGGTCAATAAGACTCTCATCTTAAAATTCAATGCACCGGACTTTTAAAAGTTCGATAGATTTCAGTGCGGGGGAAAATTGTATGAATTTAAAACACTACTATATATATGATAATACAAATATCCTGCAAATTCCATAGATAGTGAAAAATGGGTAGTGGAGTGTTTATTTTCGTCAAATTAGAACAGAATTTTTGAAGTTAAATCTTACAAATTGTCAAATCTTTTGAAAGTGAAAGATAGTATCAAAAATAGTTTTCTAAAAATATTATACTATTGATAAAAAAAGCATTTTTTGTCATGATAAGAGTATACTTCATGTGAGGGGATCTATTAGTAAATACATTCTTTGCTTTGTATTAGATTAATAGAGTTTTTCCGAGTGGATAGGAAAATATATATTAAGATAACGAATGAAATGTCGAATTTTCAATGAAATACATAAGGAATTTGAAAAATGCATTGCAAAAACAGTTAGTTTAATGGTAAAGTTCACATGAAGTTCACACGGATTTCACTTCATTCGTTTAAAATGAACTCTGTGTGAAAAATAAATCTCTTGTTAAAAAATGGAACTTAATGAATATTTTACTTTGATAATATTGTAATGTATTAAGTTTATAAGTTTTTTTAAGAGGATAGTAGGGAAAGGAAGTAAAGACAACTTATGAAAAAAGTAATTGCAGGTTTAGCAGCAGCTTCTGTAGTGGGTGTTGCAGTTCCAGGTATGGATTCTGCTCAAGCACAAGTTTCAAACGAAGCGCTAAAAGAAATTAATGGACAAAATCAAACTCAAAATCAAACGACTGTAACTGAAACAAAAACTGTAGAAACAAAATCTGATTTAAAATACACAGTAACTGCTGATGTATTAAATGTTCGTTCAGGTGCTGGTACAGGACATAACGTGATTTCTAAAGTGAAATCAGGTCAAGTACTGCAAGTAATTGGACAAGAAAACGGTTGGTTCAAAGTAACTGTAAACGGTCAAACTGGTTATGTAAGTGGTGACTTCGTAACGACTGGTGGTAAAACAGGAACTACTGTTCAACAAGGAACTGGTACTTACACAGTAAACGTTTCTTCACTTAACGTACGTACAGGCCCAAGTACATCTCATACAGTATTAGGTTCTGTAAATAAAGGTAAAACAGTACAAGTTGTTGGTGAAGTACAAGATTGGTTTAAAATCAACTTCAATGGTGGAACTGGATACGTAAGCAAAGACTTCGTAACAAAAGGTGGTTCTGCTGTATCTAACGAAACACAACAACCAACTACAAACAACAATA
>Ga0102589_1003912_pt1 | contig 14654 bp, 10 predicted proteins | sample AraplaMF_Col_mLB_FD_76858 | JGI IMG/M metagenome (GOLD analysis project Ga0102589, IMG submission 76858) | Arabidopsis root microbial communities from the University of North Carolina, USA - plate scrape MF_Col_mLB | ecosystem: Host-associated > Plants > Roots > Endosphere | place: USA... | reverse complement strand
AGCATCCGGGATATGAGATTCAACAGCGCCAATCGTCGGGCAACACAGGCATCTTCTCCTTCCGCTTGAAGAATGCAGCTTATGTAGAGCCGATCCTGCGCCACTTGAAATTGATCGCCTTTGCGGAGAGCTTGGGTGGGGTAGAGTCGCTGATGACTTATCCGGCGGTTCAGACCCATGCGGATATTCCGCAGGAGATTCGGGATCAGATTGGTGTAGACGATCGCTTGCTCAGATTCTCGGTTGGAATTGAACATGTTGATGACCTAATCGCTGACTTGGAGCAAGCGATAGAAGCGGCTAGAGTAGAAGTGGAGGGATAACGGAGATGAGTGAGCAGAATTCAAATCAAGCACCAGACGGTCTACCAGGCAAGCAATCACGCCGATTTGCGACGAAGCTGATCCATTTTGGCGGTGAGATCGATGCCGGTACGGGAGCTTCCAGTGTCCCGATTTACCAAGCTACGACATTCCATCATGAGGACATTTACAATCCGCCTCAGTACGATTACTCTCGCTCTGGCAATCCAACACGTGAGGCATTGGAGCAATATATTGCACTGCTCGAGGGCGGAACGAATGGATTTGCCTTCGCATCAGGGATGGCAGCGATCTCTTCGACATTCTTGCTGTTATCGGCAGGAGATCATGTTATCGTAACGGAAGATGTGTATGGTGGAACGTACCGTCTCCTGACCTCCATTTTAAACCGGTTGAACATTGAGTCCACCTTAGTGGATATGACCGACATTGAGCAGGTGAAGGCTGCGCTTCGTCCAAATACGAAGGCTGTCTATATGGAGACACCGTCCAACCCGACGCTCAAAATTACGGATATTGCAGAAGTGACTGCATGGGCCAAGGAAAAGGGTCTGCTCACCATGCTGGATAATACGTTCATGACCCCTTATCATCAGCGTCCGATTGAGCTTGGTGTTGATCTAGTCTTACATAGTGCAACCAAGTTCTTGGGCGGACACAGTGATGTGCTCGCAGGTCTAGCAGTAACAGCCAATGAGGGTCTTGGCCGCCGTGTGAAGCAATTGCAGAATGGCCTTGGCACTGTGCTTGGGGTTCAGGACAGCTGGCTGCTGATGCGCGGCATGAAGACATTGGAAGCTCGGATGAATCAGAGTGAGCAGAGCGCCCGCCGCCTTGCTCAGTGGCTGAGTGAACGATCGGACATTTCCGCCGTCTATTACCCTGGTCTAGCCGATCATCCTCGCCGTGAGGTTCATGAGAAGCAATCGCTTGGATACGGCGCAGTGGTATCTTTCGATGTGGGTTCTGGTGAACGAGCGAAGCAAGTGCTGAACAAAGTGACCATCCCGCTTGTGGCAGTCAGCCTTGGCGCTGTTGAGAGCATCTTGTCTTATCCTGCCATGATGTCTCACGCAGCAATGCCGCATGAAGTTCGTCTGCAGCGTGGAATTACGGATGGATTGCTCCGCTTCTCTGTTGGGCTTGAACATGTCGAGGATTTGATTGCGGATTTGGATCAGGCGTTATCCAAATAACCGATTCTATCCAGCACCCTTCTCTTGGAAGGGTGCTGTTTTTTATGGGCGATGTATGTTACGATTATTTAGTGAAGCTGCTTCTTGAGCGATACAATGCACAACTAGATGATGAAGCAGCATGTGCAATAATCCGTACAATTAAACCCCGCCGTGAGCGGGGTCTACTTCGCTTTATATACGAGAGTGTAAGGCAACATATGAGAGGGGAAGTGACTGTGACGATGTCACCGATAGACCGCATTTTGGACAAAGCGCTTCGTGGTGAACGATTGAATACAGACGATTGCGTGACCTTGTTCGAATCTGATCAGATCGAGAAAATGGGGGCAGCTGCCGACCAAATTATGAAGAAATGGCATCCAGATCCGATTGCTACATTTGTAATTGGGCGTAATGTCAACTATACAAATATTTGTGATACGTACTGCAGATTCTGTGCCTTCTACCGTGCTCCGGGTTCGAAGGAAGGTTACGTGCTTCCTGATGAAGTCATCTTCCAGAAGATTCAGGAAACGATCGATGTAGACGGAACTGAGATTCTGATGCAGGGCGGAACAAACCCAGAGCTTCCATTCAGCTATTATACGAATCTGCTTCGCGAAATTAAGAAGCGGTTCCCAAGTATTACAATGCACTCCTTCTCTCCTGCAGAGATTATGAAGATGAAGGAAGTCTCGAATGGACTATCTCTAGAAGAGGTAATCCGTCAAATTCATGAAGCGGGTCTTGACTCGCTGCCGGGCGGCGGAGCCGAAATTTTGGACGACCGTACTCGCCGGAAGATCAGCCGCTTGAAGGGTTCATGGCGTGATTGGATGGACGTCATGCAAACTGCCCATAAGGTCGGCATGAATACAACGGGCACGATGGTTATCGGCTTCGGCGAGCTGCTGGAAGAGCGTGCACTGCACTTGGAGCGCATTCGTACAGCACAAGATGAATGCATGCAGAACGGCCATCCTTCCAAGGGCTTCCTTGCGTTCATTCCATGGACATTCCAACCGGACAACACGAACATGAAGGCAGAGCGCGTATCGCCTGAAGAGTATTTGAAGACACTCGCGATCAGCCGCTTGTTCCTAGATAATATTCCGAACTTCCAAGCTTCATGGGTAACGATGGGGCCGGAAATTGGCAAGAAGACGCTCAGCTTCGGCTGCAATGACTTCGGCAGTACGATGATTGAGGAGAATGTCGTATCCGCTGCTGGTGCTACACATAAAGTAAACATCGGGAGCACGCTGCAGCTTATCCGCGAAGCGGGCAAGATTCCTGCGCAGCGTGATACGAAATATAATATTTTGCGTGTGTTCGACGATGAACATGCAACGGTTGCCAAAGATTTTGTTATGCAGAATTAGGCGTCAATTGAAAATGAAACAGTACACCTGCTGGACTTTCCGTTTGAAAAAGCCAGCAGGTGTTTTTTATTTTTGGCAATAATGCCAGAAGGAATGCGAGCGTCCTCTGTTTTCCAGATTCGTCTTCGTATATCTCCATTCATGACCCCATATACTTAAGAAGGAACAGAAAGGAGTGGGCTCATGGAGTTGTTCACGATCTCGTTGCCGCTGCGATCCGAATGTGACGCAGTAACGCTGACTGATTTGCTGCAGCAGGAGCTGAGCGATTTACATAAACAGCCGAATGGCGTTGAATTCCAACAATGGTCTGAAGGGCAGACGGCTTGGATTACATGCCGGGGCATCTTGCCAGGTTTTCAACTGTCTACACAAGGACAAGATGTATGGAATAGAGCGGCCAAGGCAGTTGCTGAATTTATTCTGTCCCAAAAAGAAAGGCTGCTTCTTGCTTCCTTAATTGCAAAGGATTCAAAATACAGTGAAGAGGAACGCCGTAAAATTGAGGAATACTGCCAGCAGCTGCTCAACGGTGGAGATGAAACCGGTTCTAGTGAGTCCAGACGCAGACGCAAAGGGAAGCTTACACGTGCACTGCGGCGATATTTAGAAGATCATACTTCCCTTAATGTTGAAGGGTTCATTCAGTTCCGCTTGCGGCACTATTTAACAGAGCTTCGTGAAGTGGTTGACTATGCGATTGATGAATATGTACTTGAACGGCAGTATCAAGAGTTCATCGGTCTATTGAAATACTTCGTGTTCATTCAGGAGACGAAGATCCCGCTTGCGCACTTAATGCACAAGGGCGGTCATGAATTTACGCTCCTAGATGAGGATCTTCAGCCGCTTGAGCCTAAGCATGTGATGAATGGCATGGTTGTGGAGATGATTGATTATGATATGGAGATGGAGGATATGATTGTGAGCACACTCATCAACGTATCCCCGCAAAATATTATCATTCACACGCGCGAGCCAGAATCTCAGGTGATTAAGACGATTCAGCAAATCTTCGAATCGAGGGTGCATGTATGTGTATTGTGTAGTTCCTGTCATGCTGTGCTTGGTGGAGATGGCTGGCCTCACGAGACTCTTGTACGTAACAACGTGCAGGACGGTTCGATGCTGCGGCCATAGCAGTTCATGATTCAGGAATCGAAGCTTGACCACCCTGCGAAGATCGCATATAATATGCGGTATTGAGTAATCAATAGCATACGATATGCGATGACAAAGACATGAATAACGGACGGAACCGTTCAGAGAGAGGGATCGAGGCTGCAAGTCCCTTCGGCAACGCTGTTTATTTACCACTTTAGAGCTTTGGATGGGAACAACGAGCTTATCTCGGTCAGTATCATCCAACGAATCATTCCCGTTACCGAATGCTCAAGGACTGATCTGAGGAAAAGCCTACGACAGAGCATTGCGGCATATGATGCTGTAATTGTAATCGCGTAAGCATCATCAGCAGTTGAATGAGGGTGGAACCACGGGTTACTAATTGTCTATAACACTCGTCCCTTTACAGGGCGGGTGTTTTTTATTTTTTCAGACAAATTCAATAGGCTGTGTTGTGTACGGTGAAGATGGGAAGAACGTGTAATTGTTTGTTTCCTAGCCGGCATAAAGAAGATGGACAGCAGATTGAATGATGCCATATAAACTGGGAGGAATCGCAAATGTCTAACGTAAAAGTAACATTTCCAGACGGTGCTGTTCGTGAATATGAGCAAGGCACTACAATCGAAGATGTAGCGGGTTCAATTAGCAGCGGCTTGAGAAAGGCTGCACTAGCGGGGAAACTGGATGGCAAGGTTGTTGACCTGTATACGCCGATTCAAGAAGATGCCAAGATTGAAATTGTAACGGCAGATTCAGAAGACGGGCTTGAAGTGCTTCGCCATAGTTCAGCTCACTTGACAGCGCAAGCAATCAAGCGCTTGTACAAGGATGCGAACGTGAAGCTTGGTATCGGTCCAGTTATCGAAGACGGCTACTACTATGATATTGACCTTGATATTTCCTTGACTCCTGAGGATCTGCCGAAGATCGAGAAGGAAATGCAGCGTATCGTGAACGAGAACCTGCCAATTCAGCGCCGTGAAGTATCTCGTGAAGAAGCTATTCGTATCTTTACAGAAATCGGTGATGAATTGAAGCTGGAGCTTATCAACGACTTGCCAGAGGATTCTGTGATCACTATTTATGATCAAGGTGAATTTTTCGACTTGTGCCGTGGACCTCACGTCCCATCTACAGGCAAACTGAAGGTATTCAAGCTCTTGAACTTGGCGGGTGCTTACTGGCGCGGCAACTCAGACAACAAGATGCTGCAGCGTATTTATGGTACAGCATTCTCGAAGAAAGCACAGCTTGATGAATATTTGCACTTCTTGGAAGAAGCGAAGAAGCGCGATCACCGTAAATTAGGTAAAGAGCTCAAGATCTTCTCCTTCTCCCAAAAAGTTGGACAAGGCTTGCCGCTCTGGCTGCCAAATGGTGCGACATTGCGCCGTACGATGGAGCGCTACATCGTGGATATCGAAGAGCGCTTGGGATACAGCCACGTGTATACACCGGTACTTGCGAATGTAGAATTGTACAAAACATCCGGCCATTGGGAACACTACCAAGAGGATATGTTCCCAACCATGGTTATGGATAACGAAGAGCTTGTTCTGCGTCCAATGAACTGCCCGCACCATATGATGGTGTACAAGTCTGACATGCGCAGCTATCGTGAATTGCCAATTCGTATCGCCGAGTTGGGAACCATGCACCGCTATGAAATGTCCGGGGCGCTCACTGGCTTGCACCGTGTTCGTGCTATGACATTGAACGATGCGCATATCTTCTGCCGTCCGGATCAGATCAAGGAAGAGTTCGCACGTGTTATTAATTTGATTCGCCGCGTATATGACGATTTCGGAATTAAGGATTACCGCTTCCGCTTGTCTTATCGCGATCCGCAGGATACAGAGAAGTACTTCCCAGACGATCATATGTGGGAAATGTCTCAACGCATGCTGCGTGAGGTAGTTGAAGAATTGGGTCTTCCATTCTACGAAGCAGAAGGCGAAGCTGCATTCTACGGACCGAAGCTGGATGTGCAAATTAAAACAGCGCTTGGCAAGGAAGAGACACTGTCGACTGCACAGCTGGACTTCTTGCTTCCTGAACGCTTCGAGCTGGAATATGTCGGCGATGACGGACAGAAGCATCGTCCTGTCGTTATCCACCGTGGTATCATCAGTACGATGGAGCGCATGACTGCATTCTTGCTGGAGAACTTCGCAGGGGCGCTTCCGCTCTGGCTCTCTCCAGTTCAAGCGAAGGTCATTCCAGTATCGCCGAACTACGAAGAGTATGCGAAGGAAGTAACGGAATCTCTGCGTGATGCAGGTATCCGTGCTGAAGCAGATGTGCGCAACGAGAAGCTTGGCTACAAGATTCGCGAGGCACAGCTGGAGAAAACACCTTACATGCTCGTCGTCGGTGAGAATGAGAAGAACAATGGTGCTGTATCCGTGCGTAAGCGTGGAGAAGGCGACCTTGGCATGAAGCCGGTAGCAGAAGTGGTTGCACTGCTGCAAGAGGAAATCCGTACGCGCCATATTGCGCAGGCTGCTCCACAAGAAGATTCACAGAAATAAAGGGTGAGCTAAGAGCACCCTTGTCATAGAGAAGCTCTCGTCTTAGACGGGGGCTTCTTTTTTTTGATCCGTGGCATTCATTAATAAAGTTCCTTAAAATCTTACGTGACAATATTGTAAGCTCCGCATAAGGTTAATCGCACGATATCATTTGTATCTTGCTCTATAATTGAATATATCATCATGAGATGAAACACAAACGGAAAGAAGTGATTGGACGAATGAAACTTACAGGAAGACAATTGCTACATACAACAATAGCATGTGCAATGGCATTTACCCTTCTTGCTGCTCCGCTAACATCTGGAGGCACAGCATATGCACAGGAGGCTGCGGCGGATCAAGTCAAGACGATTAGCACAGCAGGAATGCAGTCTCAACAACAAGCAACTTCACATATCCAATACAATATCCAAGCGAAGCTGAATACGGACGATATGACCATTACTGGCAAGCAGACGGTGAAATACCGCAATACGTCTAAGGATCAGCTGAATGATGTTGTATTCCGTCTGTTCGCAGATGCCAATCGTTCGAAGGATACGCAATCGAGCATGTTCGTGCGAGCAAATGGGGAGATTGCGAAGGAATACCCAGATAAGAAACCAGAGGATTTCCTTGGCGGTATTGATATCATTCGTGTAAAGGATGCTTCGACCGGTGCGATCCTAGCTACCACAAATGAGAAGCAGGCGCTTACGGTTCAGTTGGCAAAAGCGTTGGGCAAGGATGAAGAAGTAACGTTAGAGCTTGAATATAAAACGAAAATTCCATTTGGTTCACAGCGCTTGTCCTACTATAAGGACATCATTAATGGGGCGCATTGGTTCCCGGTTATGTCTGTGTACGATGAAGCAGCACATAAGTGGAATAAGACCCCATATAGTAAGACATTCGAAACGGATTACTATGAGGTTGCCGACTATACGGTTGCAATGGATGTTCCAGACAAGCTGCAAATCGCGATGCCTGGACAAATGTCGGAGAAGTCTGGTGAAGCTGGCCGCAAAATCGTAACGACGAAATCGGACAAGACGCGCGAGCTCGTGTTCTTTTCCAGTGAGAAGTTCCATAAAGCCAGCAAAACCAAGAATGGCTTAACGATTGAATATGTATATTACAACGACAACAATGACCCAGCGAAGACGGCAGTTATCAATAAATATATTGATGAGGCATTTAAAGTAATTGAATTTTTTGGCGATAAATTCGGCAAGTACGAGTACCCCGACTTTCGGATCGTGGAATCTCATGTAGAAGGTGTTGCTGTTGAATTTGCACGCCTTATCCAAATGGGGCGGGTAAGTCCAAATGCTGTTCCTGAAAAGGATTCTGTCTTTGTCCATGAGATAGCGCATCAGTGGTTCCATTCCATCATCGGCAACGATTCTGAAACCGAGTCGTTCTTGGATGAAGGGTTTGCTGATTTTTCCAAGGTGTATTACTATGATGCCCAGGGCGATAAGATGAATGGATTTGATAGTGCTCGCATCGATACCTTCTCATTGGATCGGGCTATCAATTCCCCGAATGACAAGGCTGGAGATTCCCCGGATGCGCTGTATTATAAAAAAGGTCGCCTTGCGATCTATGAATTGTACCGTACTGTTGGTCAAGCGAAGTTCGATGCCTTTATGAAGGAATATTTCAATCGCTATGCGTATCGAAACGCAACCGTAGCGGGACTGCTTCAAACGATTGAGGATCAGTTTGGCAAGGCTGTGCGCGATCGAATGGATGATAACTTAAACAAGCCTAATTTTGAACTCAAGCCGGAATACCATATGACGGAAGCTGAAATGGCGGAGTATATGCGATTGTCGCTTGTGGGAATATATGATGGGATCGATCAGTCCTATCCTAAGTTGCCGAAAGAGACAATGTACAAGGTGCTTAACAAGGCGATGCATGGAGAACCATTAGCGATCATATACAGTAGTCATGTAAGCGCAGAAGCGAAAAAGCAGCAAGAGCAATTTTTCGAGAATATTTCCAATGTGTTGAACATGGGCGGCGTTAAGCCTGTGATCTTGAATGAGAAGCAGGCTGTGAAAAAACAGTTGGAGACTTCTCTGGCAAAGAGCAATGTCATTGTAATCGGCAATCCGAAGTCCAATTCATTTATCCAAGCATTGAAGCCAGCGATTATTGCAAAGGCTGAACAAGCGGGCTTCCCTTGGAAGGAAGTAATGAACACAAAAGGGCTGCTGGGTGGTTACGGAATTATGCATCCGTACAATAAAGATCGTCTAGTGGTGCATTATTTCTGGACAGATGATCATATGGCGCAGAAGTCAGCAGAGCAGTTGTTAGCGGGAATTGGCATGCAGAGCTTGTCGGTTACGAGCAATTTCCAACAGCATATTGTGAAAAAGGTCGACGGCTCTATTTATAAAGATAAGCATGTTGAAAATCCGATTGCCAAGTTTTTTGAACAAGCCGAGTAATCAACAGTAAGAAATAGCCATATTGGATTAATCAATCCAAGACAAATGAAGCAAGAATGTAAGACTTGGGCTGCAGAATAATTCTGCAGTCTTTTTTTATTTATCACTATCTTCATGAATATATTGTGTTAGGTTATATTACATACAATTTGTATAACTTGACGCATTTCATGGATTTTATAACATAACCCATTGATTTGCACAATTTACCTTTATATAATTCCTCTAACAACAAGATTATGTGTAATAAAATCTAACATACAAATAGCGAGGAGTGTAGAGAAAATGAGGATGAACAGAGACAAGAGCCTCAATCGGAGTAGGAGCAAATGTCTTGCTTCGGGGACTGGTGTGCTTGGTGCTGGATTTGCATGTTTTAGCCTATTTCCGGATGCTGTTAGTGCCGCGGGGGAGGCTTCTGTGCAATCACTGGAATCTGGTCTGAACGCTCTGTGGGTAATGCTGTCGGCTATACTGGTGCTGCTTATGCAAGCGGGATTCATCCTGTTGGAAGTAGGGTCTGCACGAATGAAGAACGCAGGTCATATTGCCGCAAAAACGGTCATTACGGTTGGGCTTGGCTCTCTTGTATTTTGGGCAGTCGGCTATGGCTTGATTTTTGGTATGAATGGCAATTCGTTCATTGGTTGGGGTGATTTCTTCTTTACTCCAGATTCCTCTACAGGGTTACCATCTTCTGTATTTTTTACCTTCCAATTAGCCTTTGCTGCTGTGTCACTCTCGATCGTGTGGGGTGGATTTGCCGAGCGCGCGCGATTGTCCGCTTACATTTGGTTTACGATACTGTTCACGGCATTGATTTACCCAGTGGTTGCTCACTGGATATGGGGAGGCGGCTGGCTTGCGATGCATGGGAAGCAGGATTTTGCCGGTTCTACGGTTGTGCATTTAACAGGGGCTATGGCTGCGCTGGCGGCGACATTGCTTTTGAAGCCGCGCATGAACAAATACGATTCAGACGGTTCGTCCAAGAAAATAAAAGGTCATAACCAAGTATATATAACGCTCGGTGTGCTTCTGCTGTGGGTGGGGTGGTTCGGTTTTAATGCAGGAAGTACGTTGTCGATCGGTGATGGATTTTTTGGATATGTAGCCATGAACACACAGCTTGGAGCTGCAGCGGGGGCTGTTGCGGCGCTTGCTATTAGTTGGCTTCGCAGCGGCAAGGCAGATGTGCCTACCCTCTTGAATGGAATGCTGGCGGGCTTGGTTGCGATCACAGCTTCGTGTGCATTCGTGGAGCCTTGGGCGGCCATCGTAATTGGTTTGGCGGCTGGTATTCTAGTGTACTACAGTGCGCTCTGGTTCGATCGTCTGCGAGTTGATGACCCAGTCTCAGCCTTGTCGGTACATGGGGTAGCAGGGGTATGGGGCACGCTGTCCAATGGGATATTCGCCACTTCGGCATTGGCGGAGAAGGTTGGTGTAGGCCAAGGAGGCTGGCTGGATACAGGCAGTCTGCATCAGTTATGGGTGCAAGCCTATGGGATTCTAGCGGCGGGCGGATTTGCATTTGTCTCTTCTTACGTGCTGTTGTATGCAGGGAAACGGTTGTTTGGCTTGCGTGTCAATGCTGAGCAAGAGCGTATCGGCTTGGATTTAAGTGAACATGGCGAGTACGGCTATCCTGAACATTTTGAACATGTTGATCAAGACATGCAAGAATCGCTCAGAACGGAGTCAGATGAGGAAAGCGCGAAGCAGTATTCCGCAGGATTGAATGAAAGAATCTCTTGATCTAAAGGGGGCTATCCTTACGACAGGTGTTTGCCCACAAAAAACAGCGACCAGGCTCATTTTGAGAACCCGGTCGCTAATCCTGCTGTGTTCAGCGTTCTTTTTGCTTCTATTTCGTTGCTTTTTCACCTTTGGAAGCATTATTGCGCAAATGTAGATAAACCGTATGTTTTGTGATTTTCAGCGCGTTTGACACAAGGGTGACCGCATCCCTTAGGTTGAATACGCCCCGTTCATGCAGCAGTCCGATAATATGCTTGTTCCGGTTCGCATAAGAGATGTCCGGAGAAGCATCAACCTCTTCGATCGTTCGCTCAATCGTTTCTTGAATCATATCCTCCACGGATGAAGCAAAATGCTCGGACTGCCCCCTTGCTTCCATATCCGGTTGCGGCAGGAAGGTTTGCAGCACATCAGCAAAAGATTCGTCAATATTCATGTTGATGCAAAGCAGGCCGATAATCTTGCCGCTATCACCCCGAATCGCGATCGTGCTGGACTTCATCTGACGATTATTCTTGCTTCTCGTAAAATAGCTGAGCGACTGCTTCCCATTGGATTGTTCAATTTCTTGCAGCATTTGCAAAGCAATATTGGTAATAGGCGCTCCCAGTTCCCTACCTGTATGATGCCCATTTGCGATTTTGACAACCGAATGCTGATAATCTTCCAAACTATGAAGAACAATTTCAGAAGCAGGCCCCAAATAGTTGGCTAATCCCTCTACTACTGCATCGTATGATTCCAAAATTAAATGATCTCGCTCTGTAAATCTTGTATTCATTGCATCAAGTCCTTCCCTAGACAACCCGAATTTGACTAGAAGATTTCTTTGTCATTCGAGAAATTTTATATTGCTTGATACAACACAATAATGAAGCTCTGACAATCTTACAATCAAAAATAGTTGATGGAATAAAATGAAGTTGATTATATCAACAATTAGTAATGATAAATTACTATTATCATAACGCGAACTTCAACCGCAATCAATCCCTGATTCATCTTTACTTTCCAAAATCATCCGTTAGACATTCACTATGAGTTGTAGCTAAGTTACGAAATTAAATAGGGAGACGTGCCGCACTTATAAGATAGTAAAGCGTTTTCCTTTTCCATTCTGTTTCCGTATTTCTTGAATTATTAGTCATAGCAAACTGCTTAACAAAGGTAAATTGCGGCAATTCCAGAGAATATGTATAAAAGAATTGTGTAAATATAGAAAAGTTGATACAATCAAATTGAAGTTGATAGACTCAATTATTTTTGAGTTTATTAACTAATAATCATTCATTCATTTAAAATGTATTTCAATCTTGTCGCAGTATAAATGTACTTTTAATGTTTTGTAAGCGGTTACTACACTTTGTACCCATGAAGGAGGAGCGTCACGTATGGACATCGTAATCGGTACAGCCCTACTATTGCTTGTATTGTCCCTTTTCTCCCTTTTCAGCTTCAAAGCACCTAACGGCATGAAGGCAATGGGAGCCCTAGCAAATGCGGCAGTTGCCAGTTTTTTGGTAGAAGCATTTCAAAGTTATGTAGGTGGCGATTTGTTTGGCTTCAGTCTTGCCAAGGAGGTTGGGCTGGCTTCCGGCAGTATGGGCGGTGTGGCCGCAGCTGCATTGGTAGCGCTTGCAATGGGCGTTTCCCCTGTCTATGCTCTGCTGCTTGGGGCAGCTTGTGCGGGAACAGGATTGCTGCCTGGTTTCATTGCCGGTTATCTCGTATCATTCCTTGTCAAACTGATTGAAAAGAAAGTCCCGGATGGACTTGATCTCATCGTCTGCATCATTGTTGCTGCACCGCTCGTTAGATTTGTAGCAAACATAGCAACACCAGTAGTCAATGCGACACTGCTTAATATTGGCGGCATCATTACGACGGCGGCTAATGATAATCCAATCGTGATGGGTATCGTGCTTGGTGGAGTCATAACCGTCGTGGCAACCGCACCGCTCAGCTCGATGGCGCTTACTGCCATGCTGGGACTTACGGGCTTGCCGATGGCCATCGGAGCCTTGTCCGTCATGGGATCATCCTTTATGAACTTCGTCTTTTTCCATCGTATGAAGTTCGGTGACCGCAAAGACACAATTGCGGTGGCGATTGAACCATTAACGCAAGCAGACATCATATCAGCCAATCCGATTCCGGTGTATGTAACCAACTTTCTAGGAGGGGCGATGGCTGGGGTCGTCGTGGCATTGTTCAATCTGACGAATAATGCGACAGGTACGGCAACCCCAATTGCGGGACTCATGGTCATGTACGGCTTCAACGACCCGCTTACGGTAACGATTGCGGCAGCCCTTTGTGCCCTTTGCGGCATCACGGCTGGTCTCATCGGGTCGAGAATCTTCAAAAACTACAAGATTCGCACAGTCGCCGAGATTCGCGGCACTGCGCCGGCTCCTAAGCCTGCAGCCACGGCGGGCGCTGAAGTAGCGTAAACCAGAACAAGATATAACGAAGTTAGTAGCATCAATCATTCATCAATTCTGTGTAAGAGGAGGATTGTTATGCCGTTCACATCTGTATTTGATATTATCGGCCCTATTATGATCGGTCCATCCAGTTCGCATACGGCAGGAGCCAATCGAATTGGACGTGCAGCCCGCAATCTGTTCGGACGGCTGCCAGAATCCGTCACGGTTACCTTATACGGTTCATTTGCGAAAACATACAAAGGGCATGGGACAGATATGGCAATCGTAAGCGGAGTTCTGGACTTTGACACGTCAGACGAGCGAATTCCGAATGCCCTCAGCATCGCAGAAGAGCAGGGTGTTCGCATTACTTTCGTGACATCAGAGGAGGAGAGTGAGCATCCGAATACGGCACGCCTCACGTTGCGGGACAAGCGCGGTGCGATCGAAGTCGTCGGTGTGTCAATCGGTGGAGGCAGCATGGAAATCCGCGAAGTCAAGCAATTGGATCCGAACCCAGCCGGCAGAATCCCGGCCATGCTTGTCCTGCATGAGGACAAGCATGGTGCCGTGGCGAATGTAACCTCGCTGCTTGCACAGCATCATATTAACATCGGATATATGGAAGTGTCCCGTTCAGGTAAAGGCGAGAGCGCCTTGATGGCCATCGAGCTTGACCAAGCGGTTGATGTGACAGTGATCAATCGCATGCATACGCTCCCCCATATTAAAGAAGTATGGCAAGTGCAAACCTATCAGCGTATGGGCGCGGAAGGAGGACAATCATGTTCCATAGCGTAGCCGAGCTTGTCCGATTGGCCGAAGAAAAGCAGTGTAAAATATCCCGCGTCATGCTGGAGAGAGAAGTAGCGCTTCGGCAGGTGTTGTTCCAGGGGTTTTGTTCGCCGTCAAGGAGAAGCTGAACCCTACGCGGGAGCAAATGCTTGAATTTCTATTTACGGCAGGCGCATTTGGATTTGTTATTGCGAACAATGCCTTCATCGCGGGCGCGGCGGGCGGCTGCCAAGCGGAGGTTGGGTCCGCAACGGGAATGGCTGCTGCGGCAGTCGTGGAAATGGCAGGCGGAACACCACAGCAATCGGCAGAAGCGATGGCGATTGCACTCAAAAATATGCTGGGATTAGTATGCGACCCGGTAGCAGGACTTGTAGAAGTCCCTTGCGTGAAGCGGAACGGAGTCGGTGCTTCGTCGGCGGTCGTTGCCGCGGATATGGCTTTAGCTGGCATCAAAAGCAGAATACCGGCCGATGAGGTGATTATGGCCATGTATGAAGTTGGACGTTCCATGCCAAGCTCCTTCCGCGAAACTGCCGAAGGCGGTCTGGCCAACACGCCGACCGGCCGCAAGCTGGAACAGCTCGTGCTGGGCCAATAACGCGAACGTCAAAGTTCCTCTGGACGCTTGTTTGGCTAATATGCCATGAGATGAAATTCAACGTTACGTTCATGTAAGG
>Ga0102589_1003911_pt1 | contig 14656 bp, 8 predicted proteins | sample AraplaMF_Col_mLB_FD_76858 | JGI IMG/M metagenome (GOLD analysis project Ga0102589, IMG submission 76858) | Arabidopsis root microbial communities from the University of North Carolina, USA - plate scrape MF_Col_mLB | ecosystem: Host-associated > Plants > Roots > Endosphere | place: USA... | reverse complement strand
ATGGTGGAGTTCTGCAAAGAAAATGGCATTGCCTATGACATGTGCGGCAAGGTGATCGTGGCGACAGAAAAAGAAGAAATTCCTCTTTTACATAATCTGTATGAAAGAGGCCTGCAAAATGGGTTACATATTTCGAAAATCGACAAAGAAGAACTAGCGGAAATCGAGCCTCATGTAAAAGGATTAGGAGCTATTCGCGTTCCATCTTGCGGCATCGCCGATTATAAAGGAGTCAGTCATACATTTGCACGTTTTATAGAGGAGAGCGGAGGAGAAGTACACTTAGGCACAAAAGCAGAACAAATTTTTGAACACAAAGATTTCGTTACAATCGAAACAAACAAAGGCGCCTTTGAAACAAAATTTCTCATTAACTGCGCTGGACTACATAGCGACCGAATCGCCAAAAAGACAGGCATACTAACAGATATGAAAATCGTCCCGTTCCGAGGCGAATATTACGAACTCGTTCCAGAAAAGCGCCACCTTGTAAAACACTTAATTTACCCTGTTCCAAACCCAGACTTTCCGTTCCTTGGTGTTCACTTTACAAGAATGATAAATGGGGACGTACATGCAGGACCAAATGCAGTACTAAGTTTCAAGCGCGAAGGCTACACAAAAAAAGACTTTAACATAAAAGACTTCATGGAAACAATGACATACGCCGGCTTTTGGAAAATGGCAATGCCGAATATGAAAGAAGGCATGAAGGAAATGATTCGTTCTTTCAGTAAACAATCTTTTCTCAAAAGCTTGCAGCGCTTAATACCAGAACTTACAGAGAAAGATATCGTTCCGACTCACGCTGGTGTAAGGGCGCAGGCGATTCTATCGAATGGAAACATGGTCGATGACTTCTGCATTATCCCAGGCATCAACTCTATGCATATTTGCAATGCCCCGTCTCCGGCGGCAACAGCGAGTTTGAAGATTGGGGAGGAGATTGTGGGGAAGGTACCGGATGTGATTTTGGACCGAGTTTCCTTGTCGAAAGCTACTTTTTGAGGTAGCTTTCTATTTTTTTTTGGTAAATAACGAAATTTATTGAATTACGGATATATGTTGAGAAACAATCGATATATTTGGAAAATAACTGATATAGGAGAAGAATACTCAATATTTCGGTATGAAATAGGAGGTATACGGGTATTTTCGAAATATTTATAGGGTGTATTTTCTTTTGTGAAAGCGCTTTATCACTTAACTTACACTACATGTCGTTAGACAAGGAATTGATTTTATGAAACAATAATATCAGGTAAGGAGAGGGTGCTTTTCCTTAAGTGCTTCGTATTGAATTTATTCTATAAGAGAAGGTGTGCTTAATGATTTTAAATTAAATAAGGAGCTGTTTTTATTATATGCAACAAAAAAATGATTTAGATTTTGGACCTCAAGATGTGAATATTGTTAATCCTAAACAAGCGAGGAAAGCTGTTGTTGCTACTGGCATTGGGAATGCAATGGAGTGGTTTGATTTTGGCTTATATGCGTATTTAGCGGTTACTTTAAGTCAATTATTCTTCTCGGGTGTCCACAATAGTGGTCTCCAACTTGTACTTACATTCGGTACATTTGCTGCCGCCTTTCTAGTTCGACCAATTGGAGGTATTTTCTTTGGTAGAATTGGTGATAAATATGGTCGAAAGATTGTTTTAAGTACGACTATTATTTTAATGGCGCTTTCTACATTATTCATCGCACTGCTGCCAACTTATGAACAAATTGGTATTTGGGCACCGATACTATTATTAGTTGCTCGAATGATTCAAGGTTTTTCCACAGGAGGCGAATATTCAGGTGCAATGGTTTATATCGCAGAATCTTCTCCAGATAAAAAGCGTGGTATACTCGGTAGTGGTCTTGAAATTGGAACACTCTCAGGTTACATTGCTGCTTCGGTAATCGTTACCATTTTGACGTTATTGTTAACAGATGAACAAATGCTTAGTTGGGGATGGCGTATTCCTTTCTTAATTGCTGCACCAATTGGTTTGGTCGGTTTATATTTACGCCGTCATTTAGACGAATCTCCAATCTTTCAAAAGATGGAAAAAGCACAAGAGGAATCTGAAGACAATGAACAAATTCCGTTTATCGATATTTTAAAATATCATAAAAAGGACTTCCTGCTAAGCACAGTAATTGTTGCCTTCTTTAATATTACTAACTATATGATCCTTTCTTTTATCCCTTCTTATCTAACACAAATATTAAAAATCAAAGAAACAACTGGTTTAATCATCATTTCAATTACGATGGCACTTATGATTCCATTGGCGCTTTACTTTGGTAAATTAAGTGATAAGGTTGGCAATAAACGTGTAGTACAATTTGGTTTACTGGGTTTAACATTATGTTCAATTCCAGCATTTTTACTAATAGGTAATGGGCATATTGCAGCCGTTTTTGCGGGTATTCTTGTTTTAGGTTTCTTCCTTAGTGTTTATGAAGGAACACTGCCTTCGTTGTTACCAGCTCTCTTTTTCACAGATGTACGTTATCGTGCACTTTCTATATCCTTTAATATTTCTGTATCCATATTCGGTGGTACAACACCACTTGTATGTTCATACTTAGTTCATGCTACTGGTAATGCTCTAGCACCAGCATTTTATTTAACAGGTATAAGCTTAATTGGATTAGTTGTATTTAGTTTACTATTTGTTACCACATCAGGGCGTGCATTAAAAGGTTCTTATCCTACCGTAGAAACGAAAAAAGAGGCACATCAAATAGCTAAGCAAGACCCTGAAGAAACACTTTGGTGGCATGAAGAATCTTTAGAAATTGAAGCAGAGAGACAATCGTAATAATGATTGTTTGAATTTTCAATATAAACAAGACTCCTGTTAAAGGAGGCCGCTGAATGCAAAACAAGAAAGGTGATTTTTCGTTCAATTTCGAACGAAAAATCACCTTTTTCTTTATTCTGTTTCATTTTGTTTCGTTCATTTTAATTATATGAAATTTTTTGTTTGATTCTGTTGTTCAGCTTAAAATTTATACTCTCTAAATGGAAAAAGATGAGTATAATCAAATTGGGTAGAAAAATGTGAAATTTGAAAGGGAGGGGATAGTGATGCAGTTAGAACAACAGGATTTGTTTAAAGGGGAAAGAGTTGTTATGGAGCGAAAAGCAAATGCAATGATTGATTTTGAAGAATTTGGTATGAAAAAAATCAAATATAGCTCTTTTAGAAAACAGGAAGCGATTGGCGGAAAGTTATATGTAACGAACTATCGGCTTATTTTTAAATCACATTCTATAAATCGTGTAAGGGGTATGTACAGTATCCTACTACCTACGATTCAATTTGTTAAGGACGCTTCTTTTCTTGTAGTTAAGAAAATTGAAGTGTTATCAAAAGATAATACGTACATATTTGTCGTTTGGGGAATTAAAGAGCTTTTAGAAGAAATAGAAAGAGTGAAGAGTAATCTTTCGGTAGAAGAGAAGGTATGGCTAGAAAATATAAGAGAATCTGACGAAGAAAAATGTGGAGAAGGATTAAAGAGATTCAAAGAGATGGAAGAGATTGTGGAAATAATGGAACAGCTGTATTAAAAACAACTGTTTAGAACATATAAAATATTTTAGACTTCAATCTATTGATATATTTAACATTCTTTATTTTCAACTGGATGATGAGATTATAAATAGCAATTCTTAAAAATATAGCACAAAATAAAATGGGGGATGAGCTTGAATATGAAAACAAACGTTGAATATGGATTAGTAACTGAACGTAGAGAAGAGAAAGTAATTATTAAGTATCCCAAACAATTTCTAGCTAACGATAAACGGACAATTTCAAAGACAAAAAGCCCTTCATTATTAGAATCCAAATTACCCTTTAAGTATAAATATTTTTACTTCAATCTTAATAAGGAAATGGGTACATATATTGCCTTATTTCCAAATCGAGATGAAGATTCAAAGTATAAATATCCCGATAATAAAGAAGCTAGTTGGATATTACAAGTAAGATTAAAAAAAAGTTCTCCTGGTTACGAGCAAGAAAAGACAAGCAATTATATACATTCACTTTTAAATTCTCTTAACTGTGAGTTCACTATTGTATGTGAAGATGATGAAATGGATGATCATTAATAAAGTCACTAACTTTTTAGTATTATGTTTAAGAAAAGTGCATTCGTGTACAGAAAGCACCTTTTCAGTCTAATACTTTTTTCTATCAAATCAAAATATTGATTTGAAATAGGTGAGTAGACATTGATAATGAGGTTATAGAAATATAGAGCCTTTTGATTGAAACCCTGAACTGTGGAAAATTTAAAAAGTCTACGATTCAGGTTTTTTTACGTTTCGTATCAATGCTCTTCTTTATGAAATATAATCCCATACTTCTTTATTTTCTTATACAAATTAGCGCGCGACATTCCTAATTTTTTCGCCGTAATGCTTTTATTCCCATAAGTCTGTTGCAAGGTTTGAAGAATGCGTGTTTTCTCTAGACTTTCTTTTTCGTCGGTGAGTGAAGGCATAGTTTGGTTAACGGACTCTGAAAAAGACTTTGTTTGCGGTAATAGCTTGAGAATGTCTGATTCGTATATTTCGCTACCTTCGTGAAGAACAATCAGTCGTTCTATGAAATTACGTAACTCGCGGATGTTGCCTGGCCAAGAATATGCATGTAATCGCTCAGTTGCCTCTTGATGAACAAAAGGAGCTGGTTTGTTATATTTGAAAGAAAATTCTTTGAAGAAATGATGAGCTAAGTAGGAAATATCGTCCGTTCGTTCCCGAAGTGGCGGGATGCAGGCAGTAAATACGTTAAGTCGATAAAATAAATCAGACCGGAAAGTTCCGTTTAATACCATATCTTCTAATATACGATTTGTTGCGGCGATAATTCTGACGTCGATTTTCTTAGGTGTTTGTCCTCCGATTCGATAAATCTCTTTTTCTTGTAAAGCCCTAAGTAGTTTCACTTGCATATCAAGTGGGAGTTCACCTACTTCATCTAGAAATAAAGTACCTCCGTCTGCTAATTCTATTTTTCCAGGTTTGCCCCCTTTAGCAGCTCCGGTATATGCGCCTGATTCATAACCGAATAATTCACTCTCAAACAAAGCGTTGGGAATGGCACCGCAATTAATCGGAATAAACGCTTTTTTACTTCTTAAACTCGCCTCGTGGATCGCTTGTGCAAAAAGCTCTTTTCCAACACCGCTTTCCCCAGTAATCAAAATCGTCGCATCTGTCTTCGCTACTTTTTTCATGTCATGAATGATGTGCTGGATTTCCAAGTTATTTCCTTTTATATTGCTGAAGGGATCGTCCCTATTATTTTGAATCATTTGTTGTTTTAGTTGCTGTAATTCTTCAGATGTAGAGGATAACTTTTCATTTAATTTAATCGTAGCGGTAATATCTTTTTCTACAGACATAGAGCCAATTAGTTCATTGCTTTCATTATAAATGGGAGTTGTGCTAATCAATACATGTTTATCTGGCCTAGGGAGGTGATAAATATCCCGAACGGGTTGCTGACTCTCAAGAACTTTTAAATTCATAATGTCTTCTTTTAAGAAAAATTCCTGAACATTTCTTCCGATAATATCTTCCTTTTTTATGTTATACATTTTTTCTGCTGCTTCATTCCAATAAAGCATGACGCCTTTCGTATTTACAATAGAAATCGCTTCTTCTACAGAAGAGAGAAGTGTATGCAATGTAGGAATCGCAAAGGTATCAGATTGTTTCATAACATATCCCCCAATGATTTTAAAACGTATACAAAAGTAGACACTCGTAGACAGATTTGTTGCTAAAAGGATACAACTTTTGAAAAGAAATGTAAATAAAATGACCGAATATTCGCTTTTCGTCATTGGCATAATACTTGCTAATAAAAAAGTAAGACACTTTTAAAATACAAACACGGAGGAGATAGAAATGAAGATTAGCAAAATATACACAACAATTGATGCACACGTAGCGGGGGAACCATTACGTATTATTACAGGCGGAGTGCCGGAGATAAAAGGAAAAACGCAATTAGAAAGACGAGCTTATTGTATGGAGCACTTGGACCATCTTCGCGAAGTTTTGATGTATGAACCGAGAGGGCATCATGGGATGTATGGTTGTATCATTACGCCGCCGGCAAGTCCTCATGCTGATTTTGGGGTATTGTTTATGCATAATGAAGGCTGGAGTACAATGTGCGGCCATGGAATTGTTGCTGTCGTCACGGTAGGAATTGAAACGGGTATGTTCGAAGTGACAGGCGAAAAACGAAAGTTCATTATTGATAGCCCTGCAGGAGAAGTTGTTGCGTACGCAAAATATAGCGGAAATCAAGTAGAATCCGTATCATTTGAAAATGTTCCTTCTTTTGTTTACAAGAAAGATGTTCTTATAAAAATTGATGGCTATGAATTTCAAGTAGATATTGCTTTTGGAGGAGCATTTTATGCTGTTGTAGACAGTAAAGAACTTGGTTTAAAAGTAAACTTTAAAGATTTATCAGCTATTCAAACGTGGGGCGGGAAAATTAAACACTACATTGAAAGCCAAATGGAGGTAAAACATCCTCTCGAAGAAGATTTAAAGGGAATATATGGCGTTATCTTTTCAGATGAGCCAAATGGAAAAGATGCCACTTTACGAAATGTGACCATTTTTGCTGATGGGCAAGTAGACCGTTCTCCTTGCGGTACTGGTACTTCCGCAAGACTTGCAACTCTTTTTGAAAAGAGTGCCTTGCAGAAGGAAGAAAGTTTCATTCATGAGTGTATCACTGACGGACAATTTGCCGGAGAAGTATTGTCAGTGACAAAAGTAGATGAATACGAGGCAATTATTCCAAAAGTTACTGGGCAGGCATTCATTACAGGGTTTCATCAATTTTTATTGGACCCAAGGGACCCGTTGAAGCGAGGGTTTTTATTGGCTTAATGTTTTTTAAGAGTTGTTTTCTAGGTAGAAAACAACTCTTTTTATAAGTGTTTAACTTGACCTTCACACTCTGGAAATGAAGAGGTAGCTAATTATGTACAGAAGGTGTTTGTGCTCAGGTAACTATGAAGTTCAGTGAGCCGAATACGCTAGAGAAAGGTTTCTTACCTAAAAAATCCCTTGATAAACAAGGGATTTTTAAGCTGAATTATCGTTTTAAAATAGCTATTTATGACATTTAAGAGTGCCTTGAACCAGAGTTGCGAGTAGCTAGCGTATTTTCATCGCCCAGCTCGGCTTCGATATGGGAGACCTTCGAAGACTCAGCCATACGCCAATAAGTGATGAAACTTATGGCAATGCAGCCAGCCACGTAGAAGTAGAAGAGCGACTCGAGCCCAATGCTCTTCAGCCATAACGCGATGAATTCCGCCGTCCCGCCGAATACCGCAACAGTAATTGCATAAGGGAATCCCACGCCAAGGGCACGGATTTCAGTTGGGAAGAGCTCGGCTTTCACGATCGCGTTGATGGAAGTATAGCCGGTAACAATAATGAGACCTACCATCATAAGCAAGAATGCAACAATAGGGTACTTTGTTTGCTCCATGATTAGAAACAGTGGCACTGTCAGCAAAGTTCCGAGAATGCCGAAACCAATCAATAGCGGACGTCGTCCAATCCGGTCGGATAACATACCAGCGAGCGGTTGAAGTACGACGAATACTAATAGGGCAATAAAGTTAATCCAGCTAACGACTTCTTTAGGAAGGCCTACAGTATTCACCATGAACTTCTGTAAATACGTCGTGTAAGTATAGAAGGCAACAGTTCCGCCGAGCGTTAGTCCGACCACTGTTAATACTGCCTTAGGGTGTTTCATTAGAGCCCGAATGGTTCCAGCGTTCTCCCGGCTTTCAGAACCCATTTTTGAGAATTGCTCCGATTCATCCATCGTGCGACGCAGCCACAATACAGCAACTGCTCCCATTGCTCCAATGATGAAGGGGATACGCCAGCCCCAAGATTTCATATCCGGTTCGCTGAGTATTTGCTGGAGGATGATCTGAACACCAAGTGCTACTAGCTGTCCCGCAACAAGTGTTACATACTGGAAGCTCGAGTAGAAACCACGGCGGCCGCTGCTGGCCATCTCGGATAAATATGTTGCCGAAGTTCCATACTCTCCACCTAACGACAACCCCTGAAGCAGACGTGCAAGAACTAGAATAATAGGGGCCAGTATACCAATGGTGCTATAACTTGGGGTACAGGCAATGATCAGAGAACCACCGGCCATGACGGTGATGGAAAGCGTCAGTGCGGCGCGTCGGCCATGACGATCGGCATAACGGCCCATCAGCAGGCTTCCTAGTGGGCGCATCAAGAAGCCTACGGCGAAGATTGCTGCCGTGTTAAGCAGTTGGCTGGTCGAGTCTCCCTTTGGGAAGAATTCTGCTGAGAAATACACGGCGAAAGCAGAATAGACGTACCAGTCGTACCATTCAATCAGATTTCCAACTGAACCTTTGAAGATGTTCCCTGTTATGCGCCTTGTATTTGTGCGATTGGTGGATTGAGACATGATTAAAACCTCCCTATTTAATTGAAGTAATTTGAAAAATATCATTATGAACTAAGTATGAAGGCGTATAAATGTAAATAAATTATATCGTTTCGTTCGAAAAATCTCAATATAATGAAAAATAACTCTATTTTATAGTTGAGCAAATTGTTTGGAGGCAATCTGGAAGAGTTTGAGTTTTTTGTGTATGAAAATAAGGGGGAGCTGTAAGTGCTTTAATTGATAGGCGGATTGCTGTGGTGGCAATGACTTTGTCAGAAGCGGAAAGACAATACAAAGTAGAAAAGAGAATGTTTGACTATATCTCCTCCTGAAAGGTTATTTAATCATGAGTTATAGCGTATCATTTTTCTTTTGTATATAGTTTGTTAAAATAGTAGTAATTGTAATTAATTGTAACTGCGGAGGTGAAAATGTTGGACCAACTCATAATTGAATTCGCTAAAGTAACCAATCAAGTTAATGATATAAATACTAATAAATCTTATTTGATTATAAAGACAGATGATAAAGGGCTATACGTTGAAACGGAACTTTTACACGAGAAGTACAAAAGGGGAGAAGAGTTACAGCCATATTTTATGATAACTTTTGAGATTCTCCAGCAAGCTTGGCAAAAATTCATAAATATACGTACGGTAACGAGTGAAGATTTTGGACAAGCAAACGAACACAATGCTTTTTTGATGGCTTTCTTTTCACAACTTCCGTTTGTGAATGTAACTGACTCAAAATCTATTACACTTAAAGAATTTCAAACAGATGATCTACCATGTGAGCAATATCATAAAGTGATCACTTTTTTAGAAGAGGTAATAGATAATACATATGCTCCGAAAAATCTCAGTCACCAAATTGATGGGAATTTATATAGAGTGAAATCTCGTGGACGGCAAGATTTGAGATTATTGGGCTTTTTGGATGAAGCTCATGAGATTAATCGGGCTCTATTAAATGAATATATTGAATCAAAAAATAAGGATGCTTTTATTCGAAATTTGATTTTGAAACAGGAATATTTTCAAATTGTTCTATTTGTACTCGAACTTTTAAATAGTTATTCAAAGGCTGAAAAGAAAGCGGCTTTAGTGAATTTAGGAATGACGATCGTTCGAAATTCACGAGGAGATAATTTAATGGTTGAATCAGTAGCCAAGGAACGTACTCATAATTTGTTAATGTGGCTTGAGAAGGTAGGGTTAATTAACGAGAGGTGGGTTCCAGTTGAACAATATTTAAAAGAAAATGATGAAGAGGACGATAATATGAATAGTAACTTACGTGAAAAATTTTTAACTGTTATGTATGAGTATTTAGAGGCAAGAACGGAAAAATTTGCGGGTCATAAACTTGGTTCAGTCGTTCGAAATGAAATGACAACGGAGGTAACTCGTTTATCTTTTATCGATCATAATCAGTACATTGTTACGGGCTCAGTTGGACAAGGGAATTGGGCCGCCGTGCCATGGCTTGCTATCATGAATAAAGACATTACGACATCGACGCAGAGAGGGTATTATATCGTTTATTTATTTAGTGAAGATATGAAGCAATTATATTTAACAATGGCACAAGGAGTAACTGAAACTTCTAAAGAGGAAATGGAAAAGATTAAGTCTGAGATCCGTCAACATATACAAATGTCTAAAAAAATAAAAAAAGATGATGATATTTTCCTTGGTACAAGTCCAAAAGCGAAGGGATATGCCAACTCTACAGCTGCATACATTCCATATGATGTTGAACAAATGCCAAGTGAAGCAGAATTAGTGGAAGATTTAAAAGAAATGCTTCGCTATTATGAGGGATACATTGCCTTTAGAGAGAAAGGAACTAATCGTGCAGTGATTCACGAGGAGAAAAAAGAAATGGATTTGAATGGGAAGGAAATTGTAGATCATGTATCTTCCTATATGAAAAGCAAAGGTTTCTATTACGATAAGCAAGATATTATTAACTTTTTCCTTTCTTTAAAAACGAAGCCCTTTGTTATTTTGTCTGGTATTTCAGGTACGGGGAAAACAAAAATTGTTCAGTGGTTCGCTGAAAGTTTAGGGGCAACTGAAGAAAATGGACAGTTCACGCTTATTCCTGTGCGACCTGATTGGAGCGATAGCTCTGATTTACTTGGCTACGTGAATATTCAAGGTGAATTTCAGGAAAGACCGTTAATTCAAGTTCTTGAAAAAGCTGCAGGGAATCCGGACAAACCTTATTTTGTCGTGCTCGATGAGATGAATCTAGCACGTGTAGAGTACTATTTCAGTGATTTTCTAAGTGTCATTGAAAGCCGAAAATGGGAAGGAAGAGAGATTGTTACATCGGCTGTTCTTCCAGAATCGATTATTGGGAAACGAATTACGATTCCATCAAATGTGTACGTCATTGGAACTGTCAACATGGATGAAACAACACATCCGTTAAGTAAAAAAGTATTGGATCGTGCGAATACAATTGAATTTAATCAAGTAAAATTAGATTCCTTTGAGTTTTTAATGGATGTAGAAGAAGTACAGGGAAAATGTGTTTCTAATCATTCCTTGACAGCCACGTTTCTTCATTTAAAAAAATGCTTTCAGCTCAATAAAGATCTTGTGAAGGAAGTATCTCATATTTTAATCGAAGTTAATAAAATTCTTGAACCGATCGGAGCACAAGTCGGGTATCGGATACGTGACGAAATTTGTTTTTATATGGCTTACAATGAAAAAAGTGAACTATTATCGTTTGACGAGGCGTTAGACTATCAAATATATCAAAAAATCTTACCGCGTATTGCAGGGAGCGATGGGAGAACAGAAGAGGCATTAAAGAAATTATATACGCTATGTACAAATCAAGAGTTTGATAATGAAGATATGATGTCTTATGCGAAGTATCCTCGTTCTGCTAAGAAGTTGTCTCATATGTTAAGGAGGTTCGAGTATGATGGTTTCACCTCTTTCTGGATCTAATCGTGATATAGAGCTAGTTAAGATTGAAACAGCGGATTTGTCATTGACTATCAAAGGGAATCCCTATCATGAAAAATACGAGAGCTTAAAAAAACATCAATCCATTGCCTCAGATGAGATGATGCATTTTCATGTGTCTGGAACAAGTGATTCTATCATGGTATATGATGCTCAGTTACAAAAGCTTAGCGAATTAACCGAGCACCCCCCTATCTTTTTCGAGAATAGGAGTTATCAGCTCGTTGTCGTTCCTAAAAATGATCAAGAATTGTCTTTTTACCATGAGCATCCATCTCTTCGAAAGGCAATCAGTTCTACTCAAATGGGTTCATTGAAAGTATTAATGGGAAATCTCTCATTTCCCAATGAAGTAGGCTATACAACATTTGAAATTCGAGATGATAAAAAGTCTCTACTAACAGTCACACTAGAAATTTTTCCATCAAAGCTCGATTACAAAGATGACTATCGAGCTTTATTGGAAGAAGTGAACGATGAAATTTATAATCTAGCATTTCATTTATTAAAAAGAACTTATTTGGGGGCATCAACAATCTATGCTACAAATCCATCTAAAAGTGAATTTTATCATATTTTAAATGACTCTTTTCATAGATTTATGAAGGCAATTTCTCATATTAAAAGACAACCGCATCATGCGCTTACTACACGTCATCAGCTTGTACAAGGAGAAAAAATTCGTAGGCTTGATTCTGTTGGGATGAATTACTTACGAAAAAGACCTCACTTGTTTCAAGAAGTAGGAAGAAACATGCTTCCATCGAAAGGAATTACAGCTTATAAGGAAGTATCCTACGATACATTGGAAAATCGGTTTGTTAAGTGGATGGTTCAGAGGGTGATACATAAAATCGAGGATTTACTTAAATCTTTGGAAAAGGATTCTGGATTTAAGAGTTTGCCAATTGACGATGATTTGATTCAAAACGTAAGAAAAATGAAATCTCGAATGAAAAACGAGTTGAATGATCCGTTTTGGAATGGGATCGGGAAATTGGATCGTTCTGTCTTTTCTCTAGTCATTCAAATGGCTGCTGGTTATAGGGATGCGTATCAAATCTTTCTAATGTTATCGAGAGGTCTCACGCTAAGAGGGCAGATCTTTAAAATGTCTGTAAAGGACGTCGCAAGGTTATATGAATATTGGACGTATTTAAAGCTTGGACAAATTTTATCTAAAAAATATGAAACAGTGAATCAAGATATTATTAAGGTACGGCAAGATGGATTATATGTGACACTTGATGAAAGTAAAACTGCAAAAAGAACATTTAGGCACCCTGAAACAGATGAAGTGATTGAGCTTTATTTTCAAAAAAGAAATAAAGCATTACCAACTGTCACTCAAAAGCCGGATACGATGCTTGCTATTGAGAAGAAAGGGAAAAACTATCAATACCAATATATTTTTGATGCTAAATATCGAATCGACTTTGCCAAAAATGGTTCCCATTATAAAAGACAGTATGGGACACCGGGTCCAATGGAAGAAGATATTAACACGATGCACCGATATCGAGATGCATTAGTAGTAGATCAAGGTGGACCGTTTGAGAGAACAGCCTATGGAGCTTATGTATTATTCCCGTGGAATCAAGAGGAAGAATATGAGCATCATCCTTTCTATAAAAGCATTGAAAAAGTAAATATTGGCGGTTTTCCATTTTTACCAAACGCGACAAGACTAGTAGAACAATTTCTTGATCATCTCATTGAAAAAAGTCCAGAAGAGATTATAAGAGAAGGAATCCTTCCAAGAGGAACAAAAGAAGAATGGGAATCCTCTTTAGATGAAAAGGTATTAGTCGGTAATGTGAAAACAGAAAAGGATTATGAAACATATATGAAAGAAGGTTTCTATCAAATTCCTGTTTCACAATTAAAACCAGGCTGGCAAGAAATAAAATACATAGCCTTATATGCACCGAAAAAGTGGTATGGAGAAAACGGTGGGATTCAACATGTCGCAAGGATTAAAGATATCCATATAAACAGAGAGAATGTACTACCTGGTGATGAAACAAATGATTGTGTTTATTTCGAACTAGAGCCATGGAAAAAGTTAGGTCATCACATTTGTCCGGTGGGATATGGAATTCAAACATATATGTTAACGAGCATGTCATTATTAAAGGAAGTACAAGAGCTTCCTGAATTATTTATGAAATCGAAAGAAGAGCGAGCTCTTTGGAAAACGCTGCGCCGATTTACGAAACAGGTGAAGGTCGAGCTTGATCATTCTGATTTGGACAAGGCATCTTCCATTAAGGGTTATTATGTTCAAGATGTTCAAATTAAAATTGATTATGAGCAGGGGAATGTGATGGTTGGAAAAGGGGGAGAGTTTAAAGAGTTGGCTTTGGATTTGGTTGTTAGGTATTCTTCGATGTTGTTTAAGAGTGTTTTGGGGCAGTTAAGTAGAGATTAAGGTGTATTGAAAATAATAAATATAACAGGGACAACAATTTGTATATCGTAGGTGAGAATTGTATCATGGACAAGAGATCTAATCTATTTTCATATGCGACTAGTGAGTCATCTCAAGATGCTTTTATTTGTTGGCTAGCAGAGTAGGCAGATCCAGAGTATAAAGAAGCAAACCCAGATTTACATAAAGCGGGTACCGATTTTATTAGAAAGATATATGATTTACATAAAAAGAATTTCCCAGTATCTATTTCTGTCTTATAGATCCGTTTCGAAAAATACGCTTTCTTCACCTGTTCTCACCTCATTTTGTTTGATAAGATTATTATACAACAAAACAAACGTACGTTCTATTAAAAAGACATTTTCTTTAAAAAAGACAAAACCGATTCATCCCCCACCTTCACTTCGTTTAGAGGAGGGGGTCTTCTCGGTTAAAATGATAAAGTCGGTACATTTACTTGTTACAACAATGCTCTTCTTCTCATCCATTGCGTCGCAACCCATTTTTCACCTTTGATAACAGGTGCACCGCCATGTAGAGTAAGTTTGTTTATTGATTCATCCTGATAAAAATACTCGAAATATACCGCCATTCCTTTTTTCGGAGATACGGAAAGATTGAGTTTTGGAAAGAAGGTCTCTCCACCTTCTTCTACATGATTTAAATACATCACAAGTGTACTCATACGATTGTTACTTGTTGCCGCACTATTTTCTACAAAAAAATCATAATGA
>Ga0102589_1003909_pt1 | contig 14659 bp, 16 predicted proteins | sample AraplaMF_Col_mLB_FD_76858 | JGI IMG/M metagenome (GOLD analysis project Ga0102589, IMG submission 76858) | Arabidopsis root microbial communities from the University of North Carolina, USA - plate scrape MF_Col_mLB | ecosystem: Host-associated > Plants > Roots > Endosphere | place: USA... | reverse complement strand
AACGTATATCCAGATCAAGTAGAAGATGTTATTCATGAAATACATGGTGTTTTAGAAGTTGCAGTAGTTGGAGTTCCAGATGACTTTTGGGGAGAGGTTCCAAGAGCTTACATTGTGAAGGATGGCGCAACAACATTAACAGAAGAAAGTATTATTCAGTATTGTAAGGAGAAGTTAGCAAGTTACAAAATTCCAGAAGTGGTATTCTTAGAAGAGTTACCGAAAAATGCTTTAGGGAAAGTGTTAAAGAGGGAATTAAGAGAAAATGTACTTGTAAAATAAAAAACGATTAGATAATGAGGAATCCAGTTATGTACAAAGCATAACTGGATTTTTTGTTTATGGTTCTGTTAGTAGATATCATAAAGATTTTAAAAATTTCGTGTTTTTGGTGTAATATTGAAAATAAAGGAAGCTAACTAATTTCAGTACAAGGGGGAGAAAAGATGGCTATAAAATTAGAAACTGAGCATTTATGTATAGAACCTTTTACCAATGATGATGTTTTTAGAATTAAAGAATTGGCTAATGACAAGGAATTAGCTAATATTCTTGGGCTTCCGCATCCATATAAATTGGAGTTCGCGCAAGATTGGGTTGATATGCAACCAGAACTTATAAGGAAAGGAATCGAATATCCTTTAGGAATTGTCTCTAAAGAATCAAGAGAAATTGTAGGTACAATTACACTAAGAATTGACAAGGGTAACAATAGAGGTGAACTTGGTTATTGGATTGGTAAGAATTATTGGGGAAAGGGTTTTGCAACTGAGGCTGTAAACAGAATGATTCAATTTGGCTTTATCGAATTAGGTCTAAACAAAATTTGGGCATCTGCCATTTCTAGAAATAGATCGTCGATTAAAGTATTAGAGAAGTCGGGTTTACGTAAAGAAGGCACATTGAGACAGAATAGACTTTTATTAAACACATATGAAGATGTTGATGTGTATGGAATATTAAAGACAGAATACAACGTTTTAAATTACAGATAAGTTTGGTAGTGTGATGACAAAAGGAAATCCTTTAGAACAGGGTTTCCTTTTGTATTTTAATAGAAGCATGTTTATCAAAAACATAATGATTTACTAGATTTTGTATTTTGTGTAAGATAATAAAGAATATTCAAATATTAATCAAGGGAAGAGATGTAAATGAAGCTGCCGCTATTACAGATAGAGACAGGGAGACTCATGATCCGTCCGTTCCAAAATGATGATTATGAAAGTTGGTTAGATGGATTTAATAAGAGGCTGCCATCTCAGTATAAATACGACGATGGTTATCAAGTTATGGCATCATCAACAAAAGAATGGTTCACGGAATGGATTAGAGGATTTGATGAAGCAGCACATCGAGATGAGATGTATGTATTAGGTATTTTTCGTAAAGAAGATGGGGCTAATATTGGAAAGCTAGAGCTAATAAAAATTTTACGTATGGACTATCAATGGGCGATGATGGGATACTCCATACATAATCAATATTGGAGAAATGGATATGGTGTTGAAAGTGTGAAAGCTGCGTTACCGTTATTTTTTAGTAGCCTTGATTTTCATAGAATCGAATTACATATACGTGTTGATAATGAGCCATCAATGCGTCTTGCGAAAAGAGCAGGTTTTTCTTTTGAATGCAAGAGAGAGGCGTTTTCATTAGAGAATGGTAAGTGGATGGATTTTCTTATTTATTATAAAAATAAGGAGATGAATATATGAGAGTGTTTATTACAGGTGGCAGCCGCGGGTTAGGATTACAGTTAGTAAAAGTATTTTATGAAAATGGGCATATCGTTTATCCATTAGTTAGAACTGAGGTTGCGGTAATGCAATTGAAGCAAATGTTTAGTGGTAGATGTTTTCCTATATTGGCAGACTTATCGGCTGATGAGAGTACGGAGCAAATTAAGAAGCAGCTTGAGGAATATACAGAGTATGTTGATTTAGTTATAAATAACGCTGGCATTACTGGGAAGGAGACTGAGATTTTACATACAAATTCAGAAGAGTTAACGGACTTATTTAATATTCATTGCTTAGGTGTAATTCGGGCTGTAAAAGGTACATATGTGGCGTTAGCTAAATCGGATCATCCGAGAATAATAAATGTGTCCTCTCGATTAGGATCATTACATAAAATGGCGAACAAAGAGTTTCCGCAAGGCCAGTTCTCATATTCATATCGAATTGCTAAAGCAGCACAAAATATGTTAACACTCTGCTTACAACAAGAGTTTGAGAATAAAGGAATTCGTGTAACTGCCATTCACCCAGGAAAATTAAAAACTGATATTGGTGCCTTTGATGCGAATATGACTCCGGCTGAAGGAGCAAAAGATATATATGATTGGGTAATAGATTCAAATGAGGATATTTCAGGGAAGTTTATTGAGCCTGGTGTGGGGGAATTGAAGTGGTGATATACGATCTTGCAATCATTCAGAATCTATTTGGCCCTTCTAAAAAAGTATTAAATGGCTTACCAAATGCAGTAACGATTGAAGAGATAGAAGAGAATGTTCTTTATGATGTACAAACTTATAAAGAAAAGATAAGTAGATTTGAAGAAGTTTGTTTTAACTGGGAGTTAAAAAGAGCGAGTATTGTATTAAACAAAAGGTTTAGTAGTTATAACTCAAGTGTGAGAGTGTTACTTGATGCCGGTTTTTCTTTGTATGCCGCAAAGATAGAAGTATGTAGAGAATTGAACAATGTAGAAGGACCTGAAAGACAATATACATATAGATCAATAGCAGAAGGAACGTTATCGGAAAAAGAATTTAAATATATTTGGGAACAATGTATGTCGGGTTCAGGGAATCAAACTTCAATTTTAACTATCGATGAGCATTTTTATTCAGTGCAAACAGAGTTAGGTACAGGCTGGGAAAAGTCATGTATTGTTTTTTATGATAAAACTGAGCCAATTGGTATGTCCATACCGCATATAGAAACTGGAACAGAAAGTGAAGGACGATTATTTTATTTTGGGGTAATGCCTTATTATCGCGGGAAAGGAATTGCTTCTCGGTTGCATCTTCAATCGTTGCATATGTTAAAGGAAATGGGGGCTACTTATTACATCGGAAGTACGCATACTTCAAATGAAAAGATGCAGAGGATATTTTGGAGAAATTATTGTTCGGTGAAAACGGAGACAGAGCTTTATTATAAAATTTTTAAAGTAGATTAGGAGAAAAGAAAATGAAGACTATAAACGTATTTCATTACGACGCATTTACGAATAAACCAAATAAGGGAAATCCAGCAGGTATTGTATTAGAAGCAGGTGGATTAACGGAAGAGGAAATGCAAATTATTGCTGAAAAAGTTGGATATAACGAAACTTCTTTCGTTCTTCCTTCAGAAGTAGCGGATATAAAAATGCGCTACTTTACACCTGGTTTTGAAATGGATTTATGTGGTCATGGGACAGTAGGGACGATATATGCCTTGCGCGAAAAAGGTTTATTAGAAGAGAAAAGTAACCTTACGATTGAAACGAAGGCTGGGATTTTACCGATACAAATAGGTGTAAATGAAAATGGAGAACCCTTTATTAAAATGAGACAGGCAGCACCTCAGTTTAAAGAATTTACAGGTTCAAAAGAAGAATTAGCTCATAGTATCGGTTTAGAAGTAAATGATTTAGATGTAAGTTTACCGATTGTATATGGAAGTACTGGTAATTGGACTGTAATTGTACCGATTAAAAATCTTAATGCATTTGAGAGAATGAAACCTAATAATGCTGCATTTCCATCAGTATTAAAAGAAATACCTAATGCTTCTATTCACCCAATTTGTCTAGAAACTTATGATGAACTAGCACAAATGCACGGCCGTCATTTTTCATCAGCTTACGCTGGGACGATTGAAGATCCAGTGACAGGAACAGCTTCAGGTGTAATGGGAGCGTATTATGCGGAGTATTTAGAGAAAGATTTTGAACATGAATTGGGTTTAATCGTTGAGCAAGGACAGGAAATAAATAAAGATGGTCGTGTAACTGTTTATGTAACGAAAGGGATAGAAAACGAAAAGTTAAAAATAGATATTGCTGGAACAGCGGTGTATGTGAAAGAGCTTGAAATTTCGATATAAAGTGAAACTTTAATCAGTGGGGGTCTTACTGCTCGGTGAATAGCGCGATAAAAAAGAAAGCCCGGAATACATCCGGACTTTCATTATCTGTTCAATACTTCAATGTACGAAGCATTTCCAGTTGTTCTTAAAGTGGAGCGGAAATTATTATTTTCTAACGCCTTAGCAACTTGTTGTAATTGCTGTGCATCATCATGATGAATAAGTAAGCTGTCAGCACCGCTTTCTTCTATATGAATGTGTTCGACATTTCCGATTGCATCATGTACAGCTTTTAAAAATTCAGGTTTCATATGTGTCCTCCTATATGTATGTAACGTTGTAATTTAGTATTTCCTTATTTATGAAATATAAAAGTAAATGAAAGGAAAGGAGAAATAAAATGAATATAAAGCAGTTTAACGAACATATAACATCACTATTTGGAGAGGACCTTCATAAATACGGCGATGATGAATATGGTTTTACTCATATAAGTAAAGATGAATTTCACAAAATCGGTTACACAACAAATTTGACAGTAGAGACGATTGAAGAAGCGTATAAAAATGGAGTCGATATGATAGTTACACATCATGCGCCGTGGAGTTTTTTATTTGGTATGGAAGAGGCTTGTATTGAGAAATTGAAGCAATATGAAATGAATCATTTTTGGATTCACTTGCCGTTAGATTTTGTAAAGTTTGGCACGTGTACTTCGTTATTTAACGAAATTGGGATAGATAAAATACTGGAATATTCCACGTATGAGGAAGAAGAACTACCGGGAATAGGAGAATATAAAGAATCGATTCCTTTTTCAAACTTAGTTGGAAAACTTGAAGAAAGAATGGAAGAGAAAGTGAAGAGCTGGAGAAATCACGATAAACCAGTAAAACGAATCGCGATTTTAACCGGTGCAGGAAACAATACAAATTTGATTGAACGTGCAGTAGAAAAAGGGTGTGACACGTACATAACAGGTGAAAAAACATTATATACAGTTCAACATGCGAAATTTAAAGGGATTAATTTAATTGTAGGCAGTCATACGTTTACAGAAGTGTTTGGTGTAGAAAGTTTGGCTCATAAGTTAAAAGAAAGAGATAATTCAATAGAAATTACTAGATTAAATGAAGATCATTTGGAGTGAAGGAATTACATCGCATTACCATAAATGGAATGAACTATATGATGGAATATTGAAGGAAGCAGTTGCAATGAAATAAAATTATCTTTTGTTATATTAAGATTTTTAGGAGGAATTCCCTTATGTTTGTCAAATAATAGTAAAGTTGTCTTTTGAATTAAGGGAATCTTCCGAATTAAAGGGTGAGAGAATGGACATTTCAATAATCACTGCACAACTAGTTAAGGAAAAAGTTATTTCACATTATCCAAATAGCGTAAAAGCATTAAACGGGGGAACGGCAAGTACTATATATTTGTTAGATGAACAATACGTTGTAAAGTTGAATGAATCGGATGTCATACGTGAAGAAGCTTATTTTCTTCAGTTTTATAAAAAGGACGAATTATTTCCAAAGCTTTTATATAAGGAACCTTTAAATCGCTATATTGTTTACTCATTCCTTGAGGGCACAACTTCTTGCAAACTAGGCTATAAACGGAGTGTTCTTTGTAAACTTGTAAAAGAAGTTATCAATGAGTATGAAGTAGCTACAGAGGTTGATGGCTGGGGATGGAAAGAAAATTCGGTTCAATCTTGGAGTGAATTTTTAACAACAAATGTGATAGAAGCTCATGAAAATGTAAGACGTTACATAAGTGAAGAAGAGTATAGAACGGTTCTTAAGTTAGCGAATAGGGACGCTGGAATAAATCAGCCGTTTTTATTGCATGGTGATCTTGGATTTCATAATTTTATATTTCAAGAGAATAAACTGCACGGTGTAATTGATCCTTTACCAGTGTTAGGAGATCCTATATATGATTTAATTTATGCGTTCTGTTCAACTCCGGAAGATTTAACAAAAGAAACGATTGGTTATGCGATGAAACAATGTGTATTTCATAAAAATGACCGTGATTTATATGAAGAAATAGTCATAGGATTATATTTTCGTATAGATACATGTTTACGGCACCACCCGAAAGATTTAAAAGATTATTTAGAAGCTTGGCGTTATTGGATGGGTGAGGTTGAGGTGACTTTATAGTACAAATATTTTTGGGGAGATAGTGAGATGAATGTTGCAGAAGCGAAAAAGGATTTAGCAATAAAAACGAAGAGAGGCTTACCGATTATATTAGCCGGCGTTTTATTTTGGGTAGTTATGAGTATAACAGGATTTGTTCTTTCTGAAAAACAAGTGGTGTGGGTATATTTAATCGGTATGGGCTGTGTGTTTCCTTTTGGCTTAATGATAGCTGCTATATTGAAAATTGATATGTTTGCGAAAGGAAATCCGTTAGGGATTTTGGCTGGATTAATTGGTGGGATAAATGTATTGAATATTCCACTTGTATTACTTGCCTATTTTCAATTTCCAGAATGGTTACCTTTTGTAGTAGCAATGTTAATAGGTGTTCATTTTATCCCGTATGTATGGATTTATGAAAGCAAAAGTTATGGTTTATTATCAGTAGGGACTGTATTCGTAACGTCAGTTTGCGGGATTCTTTTTGCAGAAAAAGGATTTACTGTCATTCCATTATCGGTTACAGTTGTCTATTTACTTACTTTTATAAGTTTATTAATTGAAAATAAAAAAGCAGATCATTATCAACAAAAATTAGCTTAATAAAAATATAGGGATAGGGGAAATTATGATGAAAAATTTCGTTTGTACAACGTGTGGCGTGCAGTATGCAGCGAGTGTAGAAGAACCGGTGAGTTGTCATATTTGTGATGAAGAAAGGCAGTATGTGAATCCGAAAGGGCAGTCTTGGACGACTTTAGAAAATTTGCAAACAGATGATACATATAAAAATGAAATAATCAAAGAGGAAAATGGACTTTATAGTATTACGACAAAACCAGGATTTGCGATCGGTCAAACGGCATTTGTAGTGAAAACAGAGTCATATCGTTTACTGTGGGACTGTATTACGTATTTAGATGAAACGACAATTGCGAAAATAAAAGAGCTTGGCGAATTAGATGCGATTGCATTGTCTCATCCTCATTATTATTCAACGCAAGTAGAATGGGCAGAGACATTTGATGTACCAATTTATATACATGAAGATGATAAAGAGTGGGTGATGCGTCCGAGTAGTCGTATTATTTATTGGTCTGGTGAGTCTTTACAATTAGCTGATGGATTAGTCATTCATCGTTTAGGGGGACATTTTAAAGGTGGATCTGTCTTACATTGGGAAGAAGGTAATGACGGAAAAGGGATTTTGTTAACAGGTGATATTATTCAAGTTGTAGCGGATGAGCGGTGGGTAAGTTTTATGTACAGCTATCCAAACTTAATTCCATTACCAGCGAGAAAAGTGGAAGAAATGGTGAACCGAGTGAAGCTGTTACAGTTTAATCGTTTATACAATGCTTTTCATCGAGTAGTAAAAGAAAATGCAAATGAGGCAGTTGAACGTTCTGCTGAAAGATATATAAAAGCAATAGAAGGAAAGTTGTTTCATACGTAAAAGGAGAGTAGCTTAATGAAAACGTTAGTATGCTTTGGAGATAGTATTACAGCTGATGAAACATTTTTTGATGGAATGCCGAGATTAACACCACGTTTGCAAGAGATGTTTCCGAAGTGGAAAGTAGTGAATGCAGGTGTTCCAGGGGATAATACATTTGATGCGTTAAATAGGATTGAAGAAGATGTAATATCATATAAACCAGATTTCGTAACAGTTTTTCTTGGTACGAATGATGCAGTTTCTTTTTCTCAAGTGTCATTACAAGCATATAAAGAAAACTTAGAGAAGATTGTGAACCATATTTCATCAGATAAAGTACTACTGATTAGTCCTGCACCAGTTGATGAAGAAAGACAGCGTAATAGAACAAATAGAGTGCTTGGTCAGTATGCAGACGTGGTGGAGAAAGTGGCGAGGGAAACAGGAAGTTATTTTCTAAACGTATTCGCTGAAATGATTCAAGAACGGGATTATAAAAGATTTGTAGAAAATGGTGAAAAAGATGGATTACACTTTGGACCAGAAGGCTATGAGTATGTAGCGAGGTTAATTGGTGAAAAGTTAAAAGGAATTTTATAAGGAGCAAAGCACTTAGTGCTTTGCTTTTTCTTGTTTTTTTGCAGTCTATAAACTTATTCACCGCTGTAATTTGCACAGATATTTTGTTTTTTTTATATGCGTAAAAGGTTAGCTCTGTTTTAAAGTAATATAAATTTATTTTTAAAAATTTATATTTCGTAGTTGAAAATCAATAAGGGTGTAACTATAATAGTTACAGTGAGTTTGTTATTTTGAAATGTACACATTGAATTACAAGAATGAAGGGAGTTTTTATGTAAATCAAAAAGTTATAAAAATCTATTAACTTTTATAATAAGATAAAAAGCTTTTCGGTTCATACACATTATTAAATATGTTAATTCTAATAGAAAACTAGAGGTGGAAAGATGAAAAATTTTAAAGGTATGTTGATATCATCACTTGCAATTACAACTTTTGTTGGGGTAGGTACGACATTTGTAACAAATACAGTACATGCTGCCAATAACGATTCTAGTAAAATACAATTTCGTTCTAATAAGAGTATAAACACAACAACTAGCTCGAGATTGCCTGTATTATCAATCAATCCTTATGATGAACCTAGATTTTCGAGACAGGGATATCTTGAAGAGGCACCTTTAGGAATTAATGCTCCTTATGCTTGGGGAATTAAGGGAGGAGATGGTCAAGGAGCAACCTTTGTAGATTTGGAAGAAGGCTGGTTATTAAATCATGAAGATTTAGTCGGTCAAAATATTGAATTTATGTCTGGAAAAATGAGTAATGATCTTTCTCACGGTACTTCAGTTCTAGGTGTTGTTTCTGCAGCTGACAATCGGATTGGGAACATTGGGATTGCACCAAAAGCAAAGGCAAAAGTAATTTCAGTGATCCGAGATAATGGGAGAATCGATGTAAGAGATGCTATTTTAAGTGCCGTAGATTCTTTACAGGCTGGAGATGTTTTATTAATAGAAGAATCCTTTAAATATGATGGATATGGAGATGACCCTTTACCAGTAGAAGTATACCCGAGTATATTTAACGCAATTCGCAAAGGTACAGATAAAGGCATTATTATTGTAGAAGCAGCTGGTAATGGTGGGATTGATTTAGATGAATTTAAAGACCGCAATGGTAAACAGATTTTAAATCGAAATAGTCCAGACTTTAAAGATTCAGGAGCTATTATAGTTGGAGCATCTACTGCAAGAGTTCCTCATAAACGTTTAGGTTTCTCTAACTATGGTAGTAGAATTGATGTATATGGTTGGGGAGAGTATGTTGATACATTAGATACATATCAAAATCAAAATAGTAAAGGGCAAAAAGTTACAGATCAGAATATAATGAATCGTTATACTTCTAACTTCCGTGGTACTTCTAGCGCTTCGCCTATAATTGCTGGGGCTGCTGTATCAATTCAAGGGATTGCTAAAGAACATTTAGGTAAGGCATATACACCAAAAGAATTGAGAGCAATTTTAAGTAATCCTAATACAGGCACAAAGTCTAATAATCCATCATCTGATAAAATAGGGGTTTTACCAGATTTAAAAGCGATTTTGTCTAACCTTGGTTTTCATAGTGATTTGACTACCAATGATTCTATGGTATTTCCAGATAACGTAGAAAAAAATGAAGGAAAAGAAAATTCAACTTTCGTATTTCCAGGTGAAGAAACAAAAAAAACAGGGGATAAAAATTCAACTGTAACCTTCCCAGAAGAAGATTTAAAACAGGAGGAAAAAGAAGAGGGATTAATTGTTTTTCCTGATTAATAAAAAAATACTACCTTCCATTTGGAGGTAGTATTTTTTATTTCTTGTCAATAACAAGCAGGCATGAAATTTGTATTTGTTTATCTTTCATAATGAACTTAACCACAAAGTCGAATGTTTGACTGTTAATTAACTTTTTCGTCTCAATCAATTACATGAATTAATCTAGAAATGCTTGCTGCAATGCTTTCAGTCCATCGCTGTATATACCATGAAACAGATTTATTGCCTCTTCATCACTAACCTCAACAGGAGTGAATGTACCAGACCACTCTACTAACGATGTGTTACTTTCAGTACCTTCTTTCACCTGGATTGTAGATAGATAATTAGTGACTGGGAATGGTGCATTCATGATTGAATACGTGTAGTAGCGCTCTTTATCATTGAATACTTCTAATCGTTCTATAATTGTATCCCCATCCGGATTAGCTAGATGACGTACACGACCGCCTTCAGTTAATTTACTGCTAGGTATATAAGGTAACCAGTCTGGAAGGGAGTTGAAACCTCCGATTAATTGCCATACTTGTTCCGGTGAAGAAAAAATTTCCATAGATGTAGTAGTATGTGCCATATTCATTACGCTCCTTTTCATCCCGGTATTTACGGGTAAATAATCAATGGGGGATGCTCCCACTGATTAAAGTTTCATTATTATTTTACGTTGATTGGTAGTGGTGCATTAGGTGCTACTAGTTTTTGTTCGCGCATTTCTTCCCAGAATGCTGCTGGAATTACTGTATTTAAGGCGTTTTGGTCTTCTACAATTCGTTCCGGTTTACTTGCACCAGGAACAACGGCAGCAACTGCTGGATTTGCTAGTGAAAATTGTAATGCAGCAGCTTTGATGCTGATGTCGTGACGATCTGCAAGAGCTTTGATTTTCTCAACCTTTGCAATAATTTCTGGCGATGCTTTTTGATATTCGAAGTGAGCGCCTCCAGCAAGAATACCTGAGCTATATGGGCCACCAACAACAATATCCATATTATGCTTTACAGCTGCAGGCATTACTCGTTGCAATGCACGTTCGTGGTCTAATAATGAATAGCGACCAGCTAGTAAGGATATATTTGGTTTCGCTTCTTCTAAATCAAGCATAAGTTCAATTGATTCTACTTTGTTTACTCCAAGCCCCCAGCCCTTAATAACTCCTTCTTCACGTAAACGTGTTAGCGCACGGAATGCTCCTGTTCGAGCTGTTTCAAATTGTGAAATCCACTCATCACCATAAAAGTCTTGTGCTAAATCATGAATGAAAACAAAGTCTAGACGATCTGTTTTTAAACGTTTCAAACTTTGCTCGATAGAACGAAATGTTGCATCTGCGCTATAGTCATTGATCATTTTATTTTTGCGACCAAATTCGAAAAGTCCGCCTTTTTCACCTAAATCACGTGCAGATGGATCTTCTAGTTCATCTGAAATCGTTCGACCTACTTTGGTGCTTAAAAAGTAATCATCACGATTTCTTTTTGACAGTGCTTCACCAAGACGGATTTCCGCTAATCCAGATCCATAAAGTGGAGCTGTATCAAAGTAACGAACGCCATTCTCCCAAGCAGCATCCACTGTAGCGATTGCTTCTTCCTCTGGGATATTACGGTACATATTTCCTAGTGGTGCTGTACCAAACCCGATTTTTTCTTTTAGTAATTTACTCATTATAGATATCCTCCTAAAATATATTTGAAAATTATTTATTCATTGTGAATGGATGTGAAAATGAAAACATGTCATTTCATCGTCTGACAAAATGTATGATAAAAATACTCACTTTAAAGTACAGGTACTAACAGGTAATTTCTAACACTGCATGACTCACTCAACTCTTACAAATGCTATTATGAAATGTATTTTACATAATGAAAAGTACGTACTTTAAAGTGATATAGATACTAAAAAGTAATACAGGTACTTTTTGGTGCCGTACTACTCATCTGCTGTTTACGTATGCTATTATGAAACATGTTTAACACAATAAAAAGTACGTACTTTAAGGTGCTATAGATACTTAAAAGTAATATTTAAATATTTTAGCTTATTTGTCTTATAAAATTATTAAAGGAGATTTTTATATGAAAACATACAATATTCCTGTAGAGGCAACTTTAGAGGTTATCGGTGGAAAGTGGAAAGTAGTTATCCTTTGTCATTTAAAGAAAGACAAAAAGAGAACGTGCGAGTTAAAACAATTAATGTCTGGTATTACACAAATATAGTAAAGAAGTAGGGATGAAAATCGAAATGGTTTCTATTCCTACTTTTTCATTTTATATACAAATTAAGAACTAAAACTATATACTTTTAAAAAGTAAACTATATAATAAATGTAGAAACGAAAATTTATGAGCAAGGAAGTTGAAAAATATGACATTAACAATGGGCTTTATTGGATTTGGAAAGTCAGCTAACCGCTATCACTTACCTTATGTAAACACGCGTAATAATATAAAAATAAAAACGATTTTTGTACGTCAAATAAATGAAAAATTAGCGGCTCCATATAAGGAAAAAGGTGTTTACTTCACTACTGATTTGGACGAATTGTTGAATGACAAGGAAATTCAAGTGGTGACGGTCTGTACGCCAGCACATACGCATTACGAATTAGCGAAAAAAGTTATACTTGCTGGAAAATCAGTTATCGTTGAAAAACCATTTTGCGATACAGTGGAACATGCGAAAGAATTATTAGCTTTAGGACAAGAAAAAGATGTAGTAGTTATGCCTTATCAAAACCGCCGTTTTGATGGTGATTTTTTAGCTGTGAAGCAAGTAGTTGAACAAGGATTCCTTGGTGATATTATTGAGATTGAATCACATATTAATTATTTCCGTCCTGGTTCAATCACTCATGAAGCTCCAAAAGAAGAAGGTTCATTTTACAGTTTAGGTATTCATACGATGGACCGCATGATTTCACTATTCGGCCGTCCAGATACGGTGACATACGATATTCGCAATAATGAAATGGAAGGTGCGGTTGATAATTATTTCGATGTTGGTTTACATTACGGAAATCAGTTGAAGATTAAGCTGAAAACGAACCATGTCGTAGCAAAAGATTATCCACGCTTTATCGTCCATGGAACAAATGGATCATTTATTAAATATGGTGAAGATCAGCAGGAAAATGATTTGAAAGCGGGGATTATGCCTGAGAGTGCAGGGTTTGGTGAAGATTCACCGATGTACTATGGAGTTGCTAAATATCGTAATGCAAATGGTGACTGGATTGAAAAACAAATTAAAACGCCGCTTGGTGATTACGGTCGTTTCTATGATGCCGCGTATGAAACAATTATAAATGGTGCACCAAAACTTGTGAAAGACGAAGAAGCGGTAACGAATATTGAAATCTTAGAAAATGGATTTGCTGCCCCATCACCTTCAGTTTACAAACTTGAGGCTTTACATTTGAATGAATAGAAGAGAGTTTGCAGTATAAAGGAGGTATGAAAATGGCAAGCGGATCAACACAAGTAAAATACCTCGGCATTTATCAAAAGATTAAACAGCAAATTTTAGACGGTGAATATAAAATCAACGAAAAAATTCCGAGTAGCCCCGTCCTTGCTGAAGAATTTGGTGTTTCAGCCCTTACTATTAAGAAAGCGCTGGATCTATTAGTTAGAGATGGCTACATCATCCGCCGGCGCGGAAGCGGAACAGTGGTGCAAGATTGGCGTCAACAGGAAAAGGCACGAATGATTCAAACTTTAACGGGTACGAAAGCTGTATACGGCAGTGAGGTAGAAAGTAAAATTATCGAGTTTGCGATTGTTGGGGCTGATGAAGTAGTTGCTGAGAAATTGGGAGTTTCAATCGGTGATTTCGTCTATAAAATCATTCGCCTCCGCATCATTCACAGCATTCCGACGATTATGGAGCATACATGGATGCCAATTTCGGTTATCCCAGGTGTTGAGGCTTCTGTTTTAGAGGAGTCGATATACTCACATATTCAAAATAAACTTGGTCTTGAAGTAGGGACATCTGTTGTCAGGGTTAAAGGAATTCGCCCAGATGATAGGGAAAAGCAGTTTATGAACTTAACAAATCAGGATTTCCTAATGCGAGTTGAACAAGTAGCTTATTTAACGGATGGACGAACTTTTGAATATTCTTATGCAGATCATCTACCCGAAACCTTTGAGTTTGAAACAGTCATTACTGCAAAAAATTATAAAGAGATATAAAAATCGGTTGAGGCAAGTATTGTCTCAACTGCTCCTATTATACGTTAATAGAATGAATCCAAGACTTAACATTTGATTTATAGAACTGTAAAGTTTAAAATTACAGTATAGTTTTTAGAAGTGAGTTGTTATCGTCTGTAAAATGTAGATAAATTAAATATTCTCGAATAAATAATATTGCTTGTATTTGATTCTAAACTGTAATTTTTTTTAATACATTTCAATAACCGATGTTTAAAATGTACGTTTCATAACATTAAAGGAGTGAGTTAAATATGGTAATTCTATATACAACAGCAAGCTGTGCCTCATGCCGAAAAGCGAAAGCATGGCTTGAAGAGCATCAAATTGATTATATTGAAAAAAACATCGTATCAAATTCTATGACAGTTGATGAGCTTAAATCGATTCTTCGTTTAACTGAAGA
>Ga0102589_1003906_pt1 | contig 14674 bp, 16 predicted proteins | sample AraplaMF_Col_mLB_FD_76858 | JGI IMG/M metagenome (GOLD analysis project Ga0102589, IMG submission 76858) | Arabidopsis root microbial communities from the University of North Carolina, USA - plate scrape MF_Col_mLB | ecosystem: Host-associated > Plants > Roots > Endosphere | place: USA... | reverse complement strand
CATCGTCAACGTCGACCAGAAACCCATCGGTCGCACGCCGCGGTCAAACCTGGCGACCTATACAGGTTTGTTCGATCACGTCCGCAAGCTGTTCGCGGCGACGAGACTGGCCAAGGCACGGCACTACACGACCGGGCGCTTCTCGTTCAACGTCGACAAAGGGCGATGTGAAACCTGTGAAGGCGAAGGCTTCGTGAGCGTGGAAATGCTGTTCATGCCCAGCGTCTATGCGCCCTGCCCGACCTGCCACGGCAGTCGGTACAACAGCAAGACGCTCGAAGTGAAATGGCAGGAGCGGAACATCGCGCAGGTGCTGGACATGACCGTCGATGATGCGCTGGCGTTCTTCGAGGATGAATCCTCCATCCAGCGCGTCCTGGCCTTGTTGCATGACATTGGCCTGGGCTATCTGCGCCTGGGGCAGCCGGCGACAGAGTTGTCCGGCGGCGAAGCGCAACGAATCAAGCTGGCCACGGAGTTGCAGCGCAGTCAGCGCGAAAAGACGCTCTATGTGCTCGACGAGCCGACAACGGGCCTGCATCCGGCCGATGTCGACAAGCTGATGACGCAACTGCATGGCTTGGTCGACGCCGGCAACACGGTGGTCGTGATTGAACACGACATGCGTGTGGTAGCTGACAGCGACTGGGTCGTTGATATCGGGCCAGGTGCCGGCGATGAAGGCGGACGTGTCGTGGCGACCGGAACGCCTGCAGACGTGAGTCGTGCAAAGGAAAGTCGAACCGCTGCTTACTTGAAAGAGTGGTTCCCTTGAGCCCGAAAACAAGGGATTGCGAGGGGCCCGAAAATTTCGCCCACAAGCAATGTCGCCGAATCGTTGCAGGAATGGCCCTCACAGACGTCCGAGGCAGCGGCCACGACCGCTTTCGGCCATAAGCGGACACTCGCCAACGCTTGAGTTAAGCCGAGCCGCGAAGCGGCTTGGGCTTGAATGAATCGTTAGGTGTACCTGATGTCATCTGCACTGAGCGATCTTCTCGTTGGCGACATCTGCAAACGCAACCCAAACTTCCAAGTTCACACTAACGGGGTTGCAGAAATCTGAGCTCATAACACGCTTCCGCCCCTTCCATTGGATGCCGATGGACTCGGACGTGGGTGCCGACAGATCGCAGTAAGGAAGCTCGTTAGCTGTTGGAGGGTTCGGCAATTGAAAGAGATTGGACGCTTCCAACACCGACACGAGCCTTGTCATCTCGTCACGCGTCACATAGATGGTGCAAGCACTGGCCTTAGCTTTCATGATCGGATGACCAAGTCCACTCCTAGTCCGGCCGGAGATGGAGTCGTACGAGGCCCCACCATCATGAAAATACGTGAACGACAGCAGCGGGGCGGTCATTGGGATACCCGCCGAATGGCACCCCGGAAAGGCTGATCCAGGCTGCGAGCAAAAGCACCTTCAGTTTCAAGTGACGCCCCCCATGCACCTAACACCTGAGTTAAGCCGAGCTGCGAAGCGGCTTCGGCTTGAATGAATTGCTAGGCCTCATATAGACGCCCCTCCCCGCTCCAACCCTTACGATACCAAGCGCCCGATGGGACGAAACACCGCCAGCCGTGACTGCTGATAAGGGCGGCAAACTCCTCAGCAGCTTGCGGAGCCGGGCGCGCCGGATCCTCAGAGCTTATGGAGATCCAAAAGCGATATGCGCCTAGGTCAGCGTCGTCCGTGTAGCAGGCAGTGACCTCCAGGGCTGACCCGACGGAACGAAAGTACGTGTCGTCAACGTAGTTCGAGCTATCACGTTCCTCGTAACGCTCCATGTTGATAAGTGGGAACAGGGCATAAGCAAAGGCGTGAAGGTTTAGTTCCGCAGGGGGCTCAACAAAGACATCTGAGAAGGTGGTCATGAGGGCCGCCACTGATCGGGCTCCTTCCATGGTTTCAAGACTCAGCATATAACCCTTACAGGCCAAACACCTAAGTTACGCCGCACCGCCGAAGAGGCGCCGGCTTGAATGAATTGTTAGGCGGCACTCGTGCGATCCTTGTGTAGCCCGGTGATGCGGGTTACGCGACCAACGGCCACCCGCCTTGGACCCTCATGGCAGTAGAACTCGACCCCCGGCTTGATACGAGACCTGTGTACTTCGTCCCGCATTTCATCGACGACGATCACCATGCGAGCGGCAAGCTCTACTGACAACGGCAGTGGAAAATCCTTGGGCAAGCTGTCGCCCGAGGCAGAGAAGAAGTCCGGCCAGATCATATAGAGCTGGTCTGAACAATCGTCTGAGGCGTAGGAAAAGTCCCAGCGGATGCCATTGAATGGCGAGGTCTTACGTCCCCCCTCAGCCTCCGTAAGGATTCGGATTTCTGCCTCAAAGTCATCTGCGACCAGATAGAGTCGATCCATGTTTGTGCCGCCTAACGCCTGAGTTAAGTCGAGCCACGAAGCGGCTTCGGTTTGAATGAGTTGTTAGGCCGCCCCACCAGTGCCTCCTCAAGGCTCTCCAAGTCCCTTGAGACCCAAGCTCGGCCGCGGCACGACTCCAGGATTAAGCGGCCCGCAGCAACTGCTGATTGGAGCAGCGCATCGATGCTGACGAAACCAATATTGGACTCAGATCCGGGACAGACGATGCGCCCCACTTCTCCACTGTCGACCTCGACCAGAAAGGAATAAGGACCGTCCATAAAATCACCAGAAAAAGTTCGCCGGTCCCCCGAAGCAACCAGGCCAAGACCCGTGACCCACCAGGTCAAGAGAACTACCGGGAAGTCTCGCCAATACTCACCGGGGAAGGAGTCGGTGGGACCTCGAAGGCAGATTTTGCCCGTGATGCTACCGGCGGGTGAGCACTCAAGCGTGTCCGGATCTACAACGATCTCGATCATGATCACTTCGGCAGTCTCTCCGAGCGGCCCAACTAGCGAATAGACGGACCCCTGCGTCCGGTTATACGTCTAATGCCACACCCCAGCGAATGGGCTGTAGCCCCCTGATTAGGTTTGAGCTTATGCAAGCTGGGGTCGGCTAACAAGCCGGCGTATAACCGGACGCAGCGGTCGGGCGGATGCCCTAGCCAATGACCGCTTTCCAGAAGCGGACTTTCAAGGCTGGGGGCGAGCGCGTCGACCAGTGCTGCTTGTTACTTCTCGCTGGTACGCGTGATCTCAACTGAGCCTTCGTCGTCGACGATGGCGCCGTAGAAATACGTCGCGGATTCGTACTCCACCAGCCAAAGCCCGTTCTTGTTCGCTGAGGCTTCGATGAACCTGAGATTCGCACACGCCGCCCCGTCCAAGGCGCAATGTTGCGCCATGGCAGCATCGGCCAACCCCTTGGCCTTCTCCGAGGACAGATCCTCACGACCGCAGCCGGTCATCACCGCAAACGCTATCGCCGCGAGGCATACGCTCTTCATGATCAGCGCCCCTCAGTTCGCAAAAAAGGACGACCCCCAGAATGCATCGATGTACCTGGCGACATCAGTGTCATGGCCCGCCGGGCGAATAGAAAATGCTGAAGCGAAGGAGCTCCGGCAGGTATGGGAGCTCCGGTAGCTTGGATTGGTTGAGGTACTTCGTGACACAGCGTGTCGCCCTGTCGGACTTGCCCGACTGAGCGACGACTTTGATCCGACCATGCTCTCGAATCTCTGCAATCGCATCAAAGTCAATACGTTCTTCGGAGTTGCTGAGCCCGCATGAGGCCAACGCCCCCGTGTATAGCCGCGCCCTCAGTAGCAAGAGCGAATTCCTCTCATCCTGGCTGAGTTCCCCTTCTTGCGCCGCCGACTTGTCGCGAAGAAGCTCAAACTCGGTCACGACGGGAGCCGCACTCAACTGGCTGGCCAGTAGCAGCTCTAATAGCATCCAAGATCCCCCATACTGTTTGCCCGGAGCTGTCTTCGAGTTTCGCGGCAGTTCTAACCCCACAGAGCTTAGCCCAGCTAAGCCGCTGCGCCGCCGCACACAGCCGAATGTCTGCTATGGGTCGGAAGCGGACATTAACACCCGTCCTGGCCTCTGCCCTGCCCCAATGTCCGCTATCGGCCAGAAGCGGACGTTTTCCCCGCGAACATAGCCCTTAGCACAGAGGCCAGCTTCGGAAACCGATATGGCTTCCCGAGCAAGGCCGTCACTCCAGCCCGTTTTTTGAGGTCAACTCACCAGTGTCGGGATCAAGGACTACCCAACGCAGCTCGGAGCCGTCCCATTCTTGTTCGCCGTTTACGATGATCTCCAAATACAGAACCTTACCGTTCTCTATCTCGACCCAAAACGACGCACCAGCATCCAGCCCAACCATATCGAACTGACTAAACCGCCCCAGATCGAGCTGACCATCCACCCGCTGCACATGACCTTCATGCTCGAAGTAGGTAAAGCGGCCTGCGCTCGAACTTTGTCGAAATTTCACACGGACTCCCTCAGGTGGAGGGAATCCCAGTTGTTTGTATCGCGTATGGAAGCGATCGAGCAGATCAAGCTCAAGCGGTGTCAGCGCACTTTTGAAGGCAGTGTCGATCACGGCAACCCGTACCTCATTTTCAAACCCCGATGAGCTGACGCTGCTGCGGATTCCACGAATTGATGTCCGCTTTGGGTCGGAAGCGGACATTAGCATCAGTCCAGGTGCGTGGCTCGACGCATTGAAACGCCATCGGCCAAGAGCGGCGAGAATGCAACCCAAGAAACAATGGATGCGACCTGCTTACGCCGATTTCTGTCACTCACTTCTTCAAGCCTGCGACGACTTCCGGCACGGAAAGTCCAAGCTCGAGCTGAAGGCGCACGTATTCGCGCTCCTTGCGCGATAGGCTGCGACCCATCTCGATACGCACATCCTCAGCCTCCAGAATGCGCACGATCCTTGGCATCGCCGAGCCTATGGCGTCCGGCCCATACCCTGCCTCGCGCAAAGCCGCAGTCAGAAGGGCTTCAATATCCATGATGCGACCCTATCTATTCGAGACGTCAGATTGTGCACCAGCAGGTCCGTGCGCTGCATTATTGGGCGCTCCTGCTGGAGGATTGCTTCAAGAAAGTTTCGATCAAGGCGGCGCGATTGGCAACGCCATATCCGCACCGCAAGAAGGACATACCGAATCCATCCGGAACTGTGCGAGATCGTGTGGAAAGTCGGCCTTGCACTTCACACAGCGAAACGTACTTATGTGGTCCCTGGCACCAGCGGGGACATACCTGATCCCCAGCTCATCGAACTCGACTATCCACCGGCCGTGAGCATGGTCGAACTGTGCGGTTCCGTGGCCTTCGAGGTCTTCGTCTTCATCGGACTCATCGAACGCGACCAGGGGCATGCCCTCACGCAGTATCAGACCCGAATTAGCCAAGTCGCGAATAGAGCCGAAAGTGTCGAGGGCGACACCGGTTCGATCTCGGTTCTTGACGCCGCAGACCAGTCCATTGAAGTCCGCGTAAATCCTTGGCACATGCATCGCAGCAAGACCTCCGTGATGTCCGATCAAGAATATGGCCGCTGGTGGCAGGCAGCAAAAAGGGCTCCTTTCGGAGCCCTCTTGTTCCTGCATTGCACTCAGCTCAACCGCACTTGCTGTACCCGCAGTTCAAGCACGTCGCGCAGCCGTCCATGATGACGACCGCCTTGGTGTTGCACTTGTGGCACATCGTCGCGCTGGGCGGGAAGCTGGCGCCCTCGCCGGTCACTTCGACGTCCTCGCTGCGCGGGGTGTCGCTGGTGCGCGGTTCGGGGAACAGGCCGCCGGTTACATCAGAGTTTTTTTTTGACAGCTGGTTGTACGCAGCGCGCTTCTCGGCGATCAGGGCGCGCTGGGCGTCGCTCATCTCCGGGTCGTGCATCAGGCCGATCGACTTGAGGTGGTCCTCGACGATGCTGCCCAGCTCGGCCACCAGCGACGGCATGTAGACGCCGCCGGCCTTGAAGTAGCCGCCCTTCGGGTCGAACACGGCCTTCATCTCGTCGACCAGGAACGTCACGTCGCCGCCCTTGCGGAACACGGCGGACATGATGCGCGTCAGCGCGACGATCCACTGGAAGTGGTCCATGTTCTTCGAGTTGATGAAGATCTCGAAGGGACGGCGCAGCTCGTGCTCGGTGCCGGCGTTGAGGACGATGTCGTTGATCGTCACGTACAGCGCGTGCTCGAACAGCGGCGATTTGATCTTGTAGGTGGAGCCGATCAGGATTTCGGGGCGCTCGATGCGCTCGTGCATCTGGATGACGTCGGCCGTCGGCAGCGACTCGATCGCGGCGACCGGCGCGGGACGCGCAGCCTCTTTCGCCTTGTCTTCCGGGGTGACGACGCTGTAGCCCTTGATTTTCTTGTCGATCTTGACGGCCATGAACCCGCTCCTGGTGCGGTAACGCTGATCTAGTTATGTGTGACGCTTAAGGCGGTCGCCGCGCCGCTGGGACGCGGCGACCAATCGGGGCACTTACTTCCTGGCAGCTTTCTTCGCAACCTTCTTGGCGGGTCGCTTGGCTGCCTTTTTCGCCGCCTTCTTGGCAACGGCCTTCTTGGCCGGTGCCTTCTTCACAGCTTTCTTGGCGGCTGATTTCTTCGCGACCTTCTTCGTCGCAGTCTTCTTCGTGGCCTTCTTGGCGGCCTTCTTCACGGCCTTCTTGGCAACCTTCTTCGTTGCCTTCTTTGCCGTCTTCTTCGCCGCAGCCTTCTTCACCGCCTTCTTCGCGGTCTTCTTGGTGGCGGCCTTCTTCGTGGCCTTCTTGGCGGCGGCCTTCTTCGTGGCCTTCTTGGCGGTCTTCTTGCCGGCCTTCGCCCTCAGCGACGAAGCTTCCTTCTTGGCCTTGGCGCTGGCAGCGGCGAGCTTCTTCTTGGCGGTGCCTACCGCCTTCTTGGCGGCCTTGCGTGCCTTCTTGGCGGTGGTCTTGACCGACGCCACTGCTTCCTCGGCACGGTGCATCACCGCGCTGGAAATGTTCGATGCAGTTTCTTTCACGTTATCGGCGGCCTGCGACAGGCTTGCCGTCACTCCGTTGCCATTGCTCATGTGCCCTCCTGACGGGCGTCAAAACTGGTTGGCCTGGTGCGGTAATCGGGGTGTTGCAAGGCGATGCTATACCTGCTGCAGCTGCACGGCACGATGAATGCGTCGCGCATATGGGCCGCGTACATGAACGCGGAACCGGCCCGGTTTCCACGTGGAGGCGTCGACGCCGCCTCCTGCCTGTTGCCGCTGCTACTTCCGCTACTGTCGACTCGAAGTGCGAGGGGATCCTGCTTCCCCCGGGTGCCATGTTTCCGTGACGCCTGAAAGCAGGCCCCTCGCAGCGCTCGATGCCAGCGCTTAGAACTTGCCGTAATACCCTTCCTTCAAGGCGTCGAACAGGTTGGCGGCGGTGTGCATCTCGCCGTCGTACTCGATCTGTTCGTTGCCCTTGACCTCCAGCACGCTGCCGTCTTCCAGCTCGAAACGGTAGGTCGTGTTCTCCAGGTCAGCTTCCTTGACCAGCACGCCCTGGAAGGCGGCCGGGTTGAAGCGGAACGTGGTGCAGCCCTTCAGGCCCTGCTGGTGGGCGTAACGGTAGATGTCCTTGAACTGCTCGTACGGGTAGTCGGTCGGGACGTTGGCGGTCTTGGAGATCGAGCTGTCCACCCACTTCTGCGCCGCGGCCTGCACGTCGACGTGCTCCTTGGGGGAGATGTCGTCGGCGGAGATGAAGTACTCCGGCAGCCTGGCGTGGTCCTCTTCGGAGAACGGCATCGCCTTGGCGTTGACCAGCTCGCGGTAGGCCAGCAGCTCGTAGGAGTAGACGTCGACCTTTTCCTTCGACTTCTTGCCTTCGCGGATGACGTTGCGGCTGTAGTGGTGCGCGAACGACGGCTCGATGCCGTTGGAGGCGTTATTGGCCAGGCTCAGCGAGATCGTGCCGGTCGGCGCGATCGAGCTGTGGTGGGTGAAGCGCGCGCCGGTCTCGGCCAGCTCGTCCACCAGCTCCGGCGCCACCGTGGCGACGCGCTGCATGTAACGGCTGTAGCGGGCGTGCAGGACGCGGCCGGGGATGTCCTGGCCGATCTTCCAGCCGTCCTTCACCATCTCCGGACGCTTGCGCAGCATCTCGGCATCGACGGCGAACAGCTCGTCCATGATCGGCGCGGCGCCCTTTTCCTTCGCCAGCGCCAGGCCCATTTCCCAGCCGGCCACGGCCATCTCGCGGGAGATGCGCTCGGTGAACTCGCACGATTCCTTGCTGCCGTACTTCATGCGCAGCATGGTCACGGTGCTGCCCAGGCCAAGGAAGCCCATGCCGTGGCGGCGCTTGCGCATGATCTCGTTGCGCTGCTGTTCCAGCGGCAGGCCGTTGACCTCGACCACGTTGTCGAGCATGCGGGTGAACACGCGCACGACTTCCTTGTACTCCTCCCAGTCGAAGGAGGCCTGGTCGGTGAACGGGTCGCGCACGAACTTGGTCAGGTTGACCGAGCCCAGCAGGCAGGCGCCGTAGGCCGGCAGCGGCTGCTCGCCGCAGGGGTTGGTCGCGCGGATGTTCTCGCACCACCAGTTGTTGTTCATCTCGTTGACGCGGTCGATGAGGATGAAACCCGGCTCGGCGTAGTCATACGTCGAGACCATGATCATGTCCCACAGGTGGCGGGCACGGATGTGGCCGTAGATCTTGCAGGCCACCAGGCCGTCGTCGCGGACGATGTAGTTGCGGTGGGTCGGCCACTCGCGCCACACGACCTGGGTCGCGTCGTCGAGGTTGATGTCGCCCTTTTCCTTCATGTTGACCGGGAACACCAGCGGCCAGTCGGCGTCGGTGTCGACGGCCTCCATGAAGCCATCGGTGATCAGCAGCGACAGGTTGAACTGGCGCAGGCGGCCGTCTTCGCGCTTGGCGCGGATGAAGTCCTTCACGTCCGGATGGGAGACGTCGAACGTGCCCATCTGCGCGCCGCGGCGGCCACCGGCCGAGGACACGGTGAAGCACATCTTGTCGTAGATATCCATGAAGGACATCGGACCGGAGGTGTAGGCGCCGGCGCCGGCGACGAACGCGCCGCGCGGACGCAGCGTCGAGAATTCATAACCGATGCCGCAGCCGGCCTTCAGGGTCAGGCCCGCTTCGTGGACCTTCTCCAGGATGCCGTCCATCGAGTCCTCGATGGTGCCCGAGACGGTGCAGTTGATGGTCGAGGTGGCCGGCTTGTGCTCGAGCGCGCCGGCGTTGGACGTGATGCGGCCGGCGGGAATGGCCCCACGGCGCAGCGCCCACACGAAACGCTCGTTCCAGTACTGCTGCTTCTCGGCAGAGGGCTCGGCTTCGGCCAGGGCCTTGGCGACGCGCTGGTAGGTGGCGTCGATGTCGGCGTCGACTGCCTTCCCCGTCTTGGTCTTCAGCCGGTACTTCTTGTCCCAGATGTCCTGGGAAGCGGGCTGCATCGGGATCTCCCTCTCGAGGTCCCCCCCTGCAACCGCGGCCGTCTTGACCGCCTCGAGGCGCACTGTGCTCATGCCTGTCCTTTCTCCTCGTTCTGGCAGCGGATCGGGACCGCTGCCGGTGGATTCTTATATTGGTTGCCGCTCTGCCACTGGCACCTGGATTCCCGTTGACAGCAGGGGCGCCGACGGCGATGCCCGCGACCGGTCTTGCACGTCCGCGAAGCATTGGTTTTGGTTCGAATAAGGGCTCATCTTGCTCCCGTTCCGCGCCATCCCCCGAGGACGCTCACAGTACTGCAACTCTAAGCCGGAAAACCCTGACTTTGGGCTCCCGTCGCCTGCAAACCACTACATGTAGTGGCAGAGGCGAGGGTTCAAGCTAAACCCGGTGTTGGATTTAGTCAACGCTTTTTTGATCGCAGTCACAATGCGTGACGGGCGTCAGCGATGCACTGCGGCAGGTGCACTTGCAACACCCGTCCATCGGCGATGCGCGCTACAGGGGGCTGCGGCACCGGCGCGAATGGCGGAAACTTCATGGCCTATTTAGCGGTCTTGCCAGACACTGGCGCCATTCAGCCGCATTGCGGCCGACGCCCCCTCCCCTCCAGCCAGAACGACGCCCATGCGCCCTCTGCCGACCCTGCTTACCCTGTCCCTGGCCGCCGCCTTCGGTGGTTTCGCCGCTACCGCTATCCGCGACGGCCTGGAAACCCCGGCCCATGCCGCGCCCGCCGCCGCCACGGCGGTGCCGGCCGTTGCCGCGCTGCCCGCGGTAGTCAGCGGCCAGCCGCTCCCGTCGCTGGCGCCGATGCTGGCCAAGGTCACCCCGGCCGTGGTCAGCGTCCACACCAAGCAGCGGGTCAAGGTCAGCCCGTTCGGCGGCGACCCGATGTTCCGGCGCATGTTCCCGGAGCTGACCCAGGAACGGATCAACGAGTCGCTCGGCTCGGGCGTGATCGTCGACGCCCAGCGCGGCTACGTGCTGACCAACCACCATGTGATCGAAGGCGCCGACGAGGTCTCGGTGACGCTCGCCGACGGCCGCACGCTCAAGGCCGAGTTCCTGGGATCGGATCCCGACACGGACGTGGCGCTGATGCGCATCAACGCGCCCAACCTGGTGGCGCTGCCGCTGGCCAACTCCGATGCGCTGCGCGTGGGCGACTTCGTGGTCGCGGTCGGCAACCCGTTCGGCATCGGCCAGACGGTGACGTCCGGCATCGTCTCCGCGGTCGGCCGCACCGGCCTGCGCGGACTGGGCTTCCAGAACTTCATCCAGACCGACGCGTCGATCAATCCCGGCAACTCCGGCGGCGCACTGGTCAACCTCAACGGCGAACTGGTCGGCATCAACACCGCCAGCTTCAACCCGCGCGGTTCGATGGCCGGCAACATCGGCCTGGGCTTCGCCATCCCCACCAGCCTGGCGCGCAACATCATGGGCCAGCTGATCGCCAACAACGGCGTGGTCATCCGCGGCACGCTGGGGCTGGAGTCCCAATCCGTCGATGCGCGACTCGCACAAGGCCTGGGCCTGGACGAAGCACGCGGCGCGCTGGTGACGCAGGTCTACGCCGGTGGCGGCGCGGCCGCGGCCGGCGTCAAACCGGGCGACGTGATCGTCGCGGCCAACGGCGAGCGCATCGACGACCCCGACGCGCTGCGAAACTTCGAAGGCCTGCAGGCCGTCGGCAGCCGCGTCGCACTCGACGTGCGTCGTGACGGCAAGGTGATCCAGCTGAACACTTCGCTGCGCGAACAACCCAAGTCGTCGCAGGGTGCGGAGATCGATCCGCGCCTCGCTGGCGCAGTGTTCGCCGAATTGCCCGAACGCCTGCGCCAGTCGGGTTATTCGGGCGTGCTGGTCGAATCGGTCGCGCGCGGCAGCCGCGCCGCGCAGAACGGCCTGCAGAAGGACGACATCATCACCGCCGCTACGTCCGGTTCGTTCGAAGATCTTTCAGGTTTCCGCGCCAGCTTCACGCAGGCTCCTGCACAGTTGATCCTGCGCGTCGTACGCGGCGGCGGCCGGCAGGGCAACTTGCCGATGCAGTGACGTTGGGTCACCCTGATCCGAGGTCATGTTGGGCAGGACCGACCTGCACCCTTACGGAGGAGCACCTGATGAATTCCACACCCAGCGATGGCATGAAGGCACACCTCGGCGAAGCCGGCGGCCATCTGAAGCAGGCAGCCAGCGATGCTGGCGAAGCATTGCGCGGCGCGGCGACTGCGGCCGGCGATGAACTGCGTGTCGGCAAGGCCAACGTGAAAGCCGACCTGGCTGACTCCGCCCTGTCGGGAATCGCTGCAGCCGAACAGGCCGGTGGCGTCGCCCGCGAGCAGGTGGATGCATTGATGGACAAGGGACGCGACCTGATCGACAGCGCCGCCGAACTGATCCGCGAGCGTCCGCTGGCGTCCTTCGGCGTGGCATTCGCCGCCGGCTGGATCATCGCCAAGCTCGCCCGCAGCGGCGACAAGTAAGCACTCGTCGTGAGCCAGGCCGGGGACGAGCGCGAGCCTGACGGACCTCGGGTCGAAATACCGGGTGGGCCGCCGGACCTGGGCGAGGTGCTGGGCGGGCTGGGCGCATCCGCGCGCGCCAGCCTTGGCGCCGCCGGCGAATCGGCCAAGGCGCTGCGCAGCCTCGTCGCGGCCGATCTGTCGCTGGCGCGCAGTGCACTCGGTCGCGCCCTGGCCTTCACCGGCATGGCGATCGTGTTCGGTGCCTCGGCGTGGTTGTTCCTGATGGGCAGCCTGATCGCCTTCCTCACCGCGCTGGGCTTGTCGTGGTTGTTGGCAATGCTCATCGCCGCACTGCTCAGCCTCGCCGTCACCGGCTATGCCTGCTGGCGCGCGATGCATTACTTCGACCACACGCGGCTGCAGGCCACGCGTCGGCAACTGGCGCGACTGGGCATCGGCGAGTTGTCCGACCTCATGCCCAGCCCGGGTTCGAGCGAGTCGGCGCGCGAGGTCCACAAGCGTCATGCGCAGACCCCGTCGGGCGAGCCGAAGAAAGACCGGCAAGGCATCGATGTCGCGCCGCCATGACTGACCACCGTCCACAGGATCGCCATGCGCTTTGAACAGCTGATCCAGAAGGTCGACCAGGCCGAGGACGTGCTCGAGGCGAGCGAGCGTCGCGTCGCCGCGCAACTGGGCGGGCTGCGCGATACCTGGCGCGAGGCGTGGACGCCTGGGCGGATCGTCATCGCCGGACTCGTCGCCGGATTTGTCGTCGGCCGCGCCGAACCGCTGCGGACCGTCGCCAAGGGCGGCGGGCTGATGCAGTTGATCACGATGGTGTCGGGCCTGTTCGCCGGCGGCAGTGCCCAGGTGGCGGCCGAGGGCGCCGAGCAGGCGGCAGCCAGCGCCGAAGCCGTAGCGGGCACACCCGGCCCGGCCACTGCAACGCTGACCACCGAAGACGAGGACGCCGCCACGCTGGCGCGCGCCGAGGCAACTGTGCAAGCTGCACGCGTCGCCGTCGTCGATCCGGTCGAACCTTGAGCATCCCAGCACCCGAGATTCCTGCCGAGCCGGTACTGTCCGACGACGGCGAGGTTGCGCCGAGCCCGGCGCAGCAGAGACCGCGCTCGTCCAGTGCCGCGATGGTGCTGGCCACGCTCGCGATCGGCTACACGCTGTGGGCGGCGCAGGAGCTGATCCTGCCGGTGCTGCTGGCGATGTTCTTCGCGCTGGTCGGCAACCCGATCATCCGCACCCTGCAGAAGCTCTTCATCCCGCGCTTCCTCGGCGCAGTGCTGGTGCTGGTCGGTGGCCTGGCGGCGGCCGGCGCGCTCGGCAACCAGCTGATCGAACCGGCCGGCGAATGGGTACGGCAGGTGCCGCGCGAAATGAAGTCGATCGCGCCCAAGCTGCGCGACCTGACCAAGCCGATGCTCGACGCCAACAAGGCCGCGCAGAACATCGCCCGCGCCGCCGGCGGCGAAAGCACCGGCAAGCCCGTGCAGGTGATCCGCACCGAACTCAACGAACCCTACAAGGCGCTGACCGCGACGCCACGTCGCGTGGCGTCGGTGCTGGCGGTGGTGCTGCTGACGTTCTTCTTCATGGTCTACGGCGACAGCCTGCAGCGCAACGCGATCGCGCTGCTGCCCACGCGCCAGCAGAAGAAGCTGACGGTCGACATCCTGCATTCGATCGAGCGCGCGATCTCGCGCTACGTGCTCACCATCACCCTGATCAACATCGCCGTGGGCCTGGCCCTGGCCGGCGCGCTGTACTGGCTCGGCGTGCCGCTGCAGGAGGCGCTGCTGTGGGGCACGATGGCGGCGATCCTCAACTTCGCGCCTTATGTTGGCCCGCTGATCGGCATCGTGATCATGCTGCTGATGGGCTTCGTCGCGTTCGACCAGCTGCTGCCGTCGCTGTTGCCGGCGGGCATCTACCTGGTGCTGCACACCATCGAAGGGCAGCTCGTCACCCCGATCATCCTCGGCCGGCGCATGCGGCTGTCGCCGCTGGTGCTGATCCTGGCGCTGATGGTGTTCGGCTGGCTGTGGGGCATCGTCGGCCTGCTGCTGGCGGTGCCGCTGCTGGTATGCGTGAAGCTGGTGCTGGACCGGATCGAAGGGCTGGGAGGCTGGGCGCGGCTGCTGGAGTGACCGGTCACCGTCGTCCCGGCGAAAGCCGGGACCCATTTTGACCTTGCCTTGGACCCGTCAACGGCCAAAGCAGATGGATCCCGGCTTTCGCCGGGATGACGGTGAGATAACAGGCTAAAATATCGCCATGCATTTCCCCGTCCGCGCCATCACCCTCGACCTCGATGACACCCTGTGGCCGTTCGCGCCGATCGGGGCGCGGGTCGAGCAGGTGCTGCACGAGTGGCTGCTGCAGCACTGCCCCGGCACCGCGCAGCGTTTCCCGATCGCCGCCATGCGCGAACTTCGCGAGCGCGTTTTCATCGAGCGCCCCGACCTTGCCCACGACTTCAGCCAGCTGCGCAAGCTGAGCCTGGTGCGGGCGATGGAACTCAGCGGCGACGATCCGCTCCACGCCGACGCCGCGTTCGAAACCTTCTACGCCGAGCGCAACCGCGTCGAGTTCTATCCCGATTCGCTGGCCGCGCTCGAACGCCTGGCCGCGCGCGTGCCGCTGGCGGCGATCAGCAACGGCAATGCGGACCTCGCACGCGTCGGCGTCTCGGCGCACTTCGTGTTCCAGCTCGGCGCGCGCGAACACGGCACGCCCAAGCCGGCGGCGAGCATCTTCCACGCCGCGTGCCGCCAGCTCGCGCTGGCACCAAGTGAGGTGCTGCAC
>Ga0102589_1003901_pt1 | contig 14698 bp, 12 predicted proteins | sample AraplaMF_Col_mLB_FD_76858 | JGI IMG/M metagenome (GOLD analysis project Ga0102589, IMG submission 76858) | Arabidopsis root microbial communities from the University of North Carolina, USA - plate scrape MF_Col_mLB | ecosystem: Host-associated > Plants > Roots > Endosphere | place: USA... | reverse complement strand
TATACAAAGTGATGCTTATTGATGATGATGTGCCAATGCTCAAGCTATTGCAGCAAATGATTGATTGGGAACAATTACAGTTGAAAGTTGTAGCTGCCACCTATTCCAGCGTAAAAGCAGTACACCTGTTTCAGCAGACCGTTCCAGATATTGTGATAACAGATATTGGCTTACCGCAAAAAAATGGGATTGAGTTAGCAGAACAGTTTCGCCAACTCAAACCTGACGTGCGCGTCATTTTCTTAACCTGTCATGAAGACTTCAACTACGCGAGACAAGCGCTTAAGCTTCAAGCTGACGATTATTTAATTAAAGATCAGTTAACAGAAGAGCAGTTGCAACAAAGTTTGCATAAGTCGCTGCGCTTACTGAAAAAACAATCATCGTCGGTCAGTGTACAACCTTCAAGCTACAATCAACAGTTGCTCAAACAAGGTTTACTACAGAGTGTGCTTGATCGAACCAATGTTGACGAAATCCTTAAATATGCTGCTGGCATTGGAGTAAGGTGGAACTGTCCTTGGTATATGCTCAGTCTTGTGCATGTACAATATGCTAGTTACGATGAACATTACTCACAGCAATCGTTATCGTTAATTTGCTATGCCGTCTACAATATTGCGGAAGAATTAGCACGCAAGTTTGAAGGGATCACACCATTTTTGCAGCAACAGCATCTTGTCATTGTGTATAACTATCATGATAATTTAGCTGATAACAACGTGTTGCACTTCAACAGCTATTTGCAAAAATTGAAAGAGCGAGTTGCACAATATATGAAATTGCAGCTGGTAAGCGTCACGGTAAGTGATAAGCTGCAACTTAAGCAAATGGGTACTTGTTATCACTCCTTATTGCGCCATAAATATGAGTTCTATGTTGGGGAGTCGATGCAGATTGCCGATCGCCAGCAGGCGATGGGATCAACATGGCTGCAATTGCCTGCAGGGGAGTTGGACAACTATAAAGTTGAACTGAAGCAGGCGCTAGCTATTCATGATATAGATGGCATACAACGTATTATTGGGAATATGAAGCAACATTTTCAAGCAAGGATGATTGAACCTGCTTCATTCATGCATGAGCTGCAAGTATGCTTACGCGAGCTGACGATTGCAGCTTCGGTTAGACTCGATGAAGCGATCTTCAATTATATGGAGCAGTCACGAACCCTTGTTGATGTGCTTGCATTAACGGAACGCACGCTAACAGCGATGGCTATGCCTAACGATAAACAGGGGAAACAAGGGCGAGGTACACTAGCTAGCAGCTATGAACCTAAGTTACAGCAAATTCAACATTATATCGAACAAAATTTAGCTGATAGTATTACTTCTATTGATATTGCGCGCTATCTGTATTTGAATCCAAGTTACTTCTCACGCTATTTCAAACGCATGACTGGCAGCAATTTCACGGATTATGTACATCAGTATAAGATGAACATTGCTTCACAAATGTTGAAGACATCTGGGCATACGCTGGAACAGATTGCGCTGACACTAGGTTACTCAGACCGTACCTATTTCTCTAAAGTGTTCAAGAAGTATATGGGCGTAACACCGAGTGAGTATAAGAACGAATGCTCGTAAATCTATCAAAAATAACGGAAGAAAGAGATGATCATCTTATGACACCACTAACGCAATTTACGATTGAAATTCACGATGCAAATCATACCGTATTGGCAGCTACGTCTGATCAGGGGCAAGCCCAGCTTGTATATCATCAGCCCTATCAAGAGGGTGACCAAATTGTTGTAAAGAGCGAGCATCCCAATCAATATGTAATGTTGCAGCTTGATGATACGATGCCAGAAACGTTCGTATATTTAGCGACAACTTGCTATCGGCTTACGATTCCATTTGGAGAGAAGAAAATCTCCTATAATCCGAAATCATATAGTGGTGACATCCATGCCCTTAGTGTGCGTCTAGCGACTGAAGCGGAAATCTCCAGTTACAAAAATGTAGCGCTTAATCCGTTCGACCAACATGAGAATGACAGTTGTTATCCGCATGCGATTGCGAATGTGGAGACGCGTGGAGAGTCCGTGTTTGCCGCACGCAATGCCATTAATGGCAATTGTTTTAATGCAGGTCACGGGGCATGGCCATTTGAGTCGTGGGGCATTAACCAGCAAGATGATGCTGAAATGAGCGTGCAGTTTGGACGTACTGTAGAAATTGACTGCATTGCTCTAACGCTGCGAGCAGACTTTCCTCACGATAACTACTGGGAGCAAGTAACCGTCTGCTTCTCAAACGGTGATTGTGAGACGATTCATCTAACGAAAACGCATGCCAAGCAGGTATTTAAGCTTACGCCGCGTCAGGTAGAGTCATTGACAGTAAAGAACTTAATCAAGTCCGACGACCCGTCGCCGTTCCCTGCTCTAACGCAAATTGAAGCTTATGGCTATGAAGTAAAGTGAGCGAAAAAAGATATAGAACCTAACCTGTTGCAGACAGGGAGGTCTATATCTTTTTTTTTGGTGATGTTTTAAAACAATGTTGAAACTATATACCTTTTAAGGGAAGACATTTTGACGTCCCTTAATTCGCTTTTAAAGAAGATTATACATTAATCATTTTTTATACCTTTGTCTACAATAGTATGAAACTGGCAAGTGATCGCCTAAACAAACAGTGCTTGGCTCAAGCTGTTTAGCAAAAAAACGATAAAATTTGAATTGGAGTAGTCTACAGTTTTTTAGGTTCAAACATTATGAAATTGATTCATTTTAGTATGGGCTGCCTAGTGCAGCTCTTTTTGGTTCATTATTTATTGTAGCTAGGGAAGTAATCATTACAGGGATTAGACTTCTCTATTTATATTTTTTTGGCACGAAATACAATGGCTTAGAACGATAACCCCAGAAGCCTGTGCTCGAAATCAAACTATTGACACAAAAGTGTATTACACGTATAGTACACGCATAAGATGTATGAACCACTTAGTACACACACTTACCGTATGGAGTTGGTTGCATGACAGAAGAACAAAAATTAGGTGTCAGCTTTAATGTTCGAGAACCGGTATATATTCAAGTTGTCCGCTACTTTAAGGAACAGATTGCTACAGGGCAAATCGGAGCGGGAGACAAAATTCCTTCACGGCGTGAACTGGCATCAGTAATGAAGATTAATGCGAACACGGCGCAGAAGGCATATAAGGAGATGGAGGAACAGGGTTTGATCGTAACAGAAGGAAATTCACCGAGTCGAATTACACAGGATCAGCAAATACTAAGCTCGATTCGTGCTGAATTAATCGAAAGTGCAGTGGATATATTCATCAGTTCCATTCGGAATATTCAAATTCCAGTTGAAGAACTAGTAGATATCATAAAGACAAAATATACATCCGAGCGAAAGTTATCCCCAGAGGGTGGTGACACAAAATGATCCAAGTGAATCAGATGGTGAAGAATTATGGATTTAAGAAGGTACTTAATGGCGTTAGCTTCACTGCTGCCAGGGGAGAGATTACCTGCCTGATCGGAATCAATGGTGCCGGGAAGTCAACGGTGCTGAAGTCCATCATGGGACTGACACCATACAAAGGTGAAGTCTTAATCGATAATGTATCACTAACACCTGTGATGTATGAGAAAATTACTTTCATTCCAGATTCGTTAACGATGCCCTCCAATATGCGAATTGCTGATTGCTTGAGCCTTATGACTGACTTTTATCGGAATTGGAACGCTGAACGTGCAAAGGAATTGCTTAAGTTCTTCCAACTGAGCTCTTCGGATCGCGTATCCTCATTGTCGAAGGGAATGGCTGCGAAGTTAAATTTGTTGCTCGGACTTGCCTTGGATTGTGATTACATCCTAATGGACGAACCGTTCTCGGGGATTGATATGTTCAGCCGCGAGCAAATTGCTGATGTGTTCACGAGTGAATTGATCGAGGATCGTGGTGTGATTATTACAACTCATGAAATTAACGATATTGAGTATTTAATTGATAAAGCGGTCTTGCTACAGCACGGGAAGGTAGAACGTGAATTCTACTGTGAAGAAGTTCGCGAGCAGGAAGGTAAGTCCATTACGGACGTAATGAGAGGGGTGTACATAAAATGAGAGCTTTTGTGAAGCTATTGAATTTTGAAATGAACCGATTTGCCAAAATATATATTGGACTCATGGTGCTGACAGCCGCCTTGCAACTTGCAGCAGTCGCCATCGGTGCTAATCATTTGCTGGATTCTGCGAATGAGGCAATGAGAGTGAATCAATGGACCCTTGAGCAATATCACAATGTGACTGGATATATTCAGCTAAACAGTACGGTGTATGATCACTATAATAAACTTCTATATTTCGGACCCATATTTTTGAGCATAACAGTGCTGCTAATATATAGCTGCTTCATCTGGTACCGTGACTGGAGAGGTAAAAATACGGTAGTATATCGCCTGCTCACGTTGCCGTCCAATCGGGCGAATTTGTATTTTGCCAAGCTGGTTACGATCTTGCTATTCGCCTTTGGATTTGTCGCCCTGCAAATTGTCCTTGTTCCACTGGAGAATTTGATAGCACAGTCGATTCTTCCTGCTGAATTATATCGAAACATCTCGGTATTTGATTATTTGAAGCATCCTACTGTGCTTAAAGTTCTGATTCCGCCCTACTTTTCTGAGTTTGTACTATACTATGGACTGGTCATTACGGGCTTGATCGTCTTGTTCACAGCGATTCTAATGGAGCGGAGCTACAGACTGAAAGGGATCGGCTTTATCGTACTATACTTTGCGGTTCTAGCTGGATTAGCCTCAATACCCTATCTTATGGGTTATAGCAGATACGATAGCTACTTCTATCCAGGAGAAATCATAGGCACTTGTCTCGGATTAATAGTGATCATTGCTGGAGGTTCGCTTTGGTACAGCTTGTATCTATTGCGTAAGAAAATATCGGTATAATTGAAGGGTTATGGAGGTTAAGGTATGAGAAAATATATGGTTAACGCCATTCTTGTAGTGTTCGCGGTTATTACAATCGGGACGTATTATGTACAAGCTTCACAAGAGACACCACCTAATTATAAGCTGACGATGGTTCAAGGGGATGCTTCTCTCGTTGAAGGTATAGCTTTATACGGAAATTACATGAGTAAGGATAGTGTTTTTGGCATCGAACGAGCTTATATCACTACAAATGGTACAGATTATCCACATGAAAATTTAACGATAAGCCAAAGCTTAAACCGAAGACCAGTGAAAACGCAATTGGATAAATGGGTGGATCAGCATCGTCAGTTCATGCGTGGGAAGAACAACTTAGCTGGGTTCTATGAAAATCAGGACATACTTGCTTATGTGAATTGGACCGTAGATAAGCAGCAATCCAATGATCCATCAGCGAAGAAGAATGCAGAGCTCAGTATTTCTGTGCTTAACAAGCAGAAGGACAATACACAGGAAATCAGATCCGATATCAATGTAGATCATGATGTTTCAGATATCTTTGTAGAAAATGTACAACTTGTTGATCAACAGCTTGTTGCAATGGTGTCTTTGATTCACAGTGCCAAAGGTTATGTATCTGAACCGCAGATTATCCGTGTTAATCTAACAACAAAGGAGATTACGAATGAGCCGCTCGCGTTACTAGGAGCTAAATCTGTAGCAGCAAATGGGGATAATCAAATCGTAAGGTTAGCTAATCAAAATTTGGATCACACGGATCAATGGATTTTAAGTGTTAGTAAAGATAATCATAAAAAGGCATATCAAGTGGATGTTAAAACAGGACAAATCTCGCCGCTCACGTTCAAAGGGCATGAAATGTTATTGAATAATAATATTATGTATGCCTATGGACAGAAAATTTATTTCCTGCAAAAAGCTGCATCGAGTAAGAAAAATATAGGATTCACTGTTATTTCTTACGATCTCGTGAGTAAAGAATATGAGACTACTCTGAAGAATTCAAATATAGATTTAAGTGAAAACATTACCTATGATTTTAAACAAGACTATCTCTATATTGTGGGTCATAAGAATTTTAAAGGTAATCGTCTATATGTATTCAATTTGAAAAGCGGTAACCTTGAATACGAAGGAAAAGCAGTATCAACAGAGGCTGCAAATCAGGCCGAAGATGAAGCTAACATGGATTTGAATTTTATCGATCTCGGCCAGTTAGAATAGAAAAATAGAGATAAAGAGATATAAAAAGGCAACAAAGGCCGAGCTAATGACTTCTAATAGTCAATTAGCTCGGCCTTTTAGTTGAAAACTAGAATACAAAAATGATGTGGAAACTTAAGAATTATCGGGTACGGACGGTTACCTATCCAGACATAGAAAAAGGAGTACCTCCCCAACTCTCGAATAGGTTATTCGTATATATGTTTTTTCAGCCATTGTCTGAAAACCTGCAACTGTTCCTCAGTATGGAAATAGTGTTCTCCATTCTCCATTACTTGCAAATTACAGTTAAAACGTTTATTAAATTCAGATACAACGTCAAACTCACATACGTTATCTTCTGAACCATAGAGAATGGAAGTTGGAATATTCCAAGCAACAATAGGATGTTCTTTCACATAACAGTAGTAGTCCCAGTAGAGAGTTTGTCCAATAGGTGTAGCAATTTCTTTCTCTATTTTTAATCTACTCTCACTTACGTTAAACCATGTCATCATATTATTTATAATACGTTCCATATTTACCACAGGAGAGAGAAACAAGCACTGCTTCAACGGCTCATGGCTATATGCTAATAGGCTAAAATACGCTCCCATGCTACAAGCAAAAAGGCTTATATGATTTGATAACGATTTTGCATAGGTCATAATTGTATGAAGGTCTTGAACACAGTTCTGAACGTTGCAAAGGTAAGTATCATCCTTACGATCACCATGTTGAGGTAAATCAAAGCTAAGCACTTGATATCCTAATGCTGTTGCTTCTTCTGCAAATACAATAATCGAGTCATCAGCCTTGTTTGACATGTTACCATGCACCACCACAAATAACTTATCTGATTTGTCACCCCACAAAATCGCTGGAATATTTTCTATTTTCAAATTATTTTTTATCATTATAATTTATCCTCCATGATATTAAATCATTGCTGATTTATTTAGTTGCAACACCATTAAACTAATTAGTGTTGAATGAAGTCAAAGAAATGGATTTCCCATATAATACCTCCGAACCTGTATATATGGCTTAATTATACTATGTGTTTTCTATTAATATATTAATTTTCAACATCTATTTAAACGTAGCCATTTTTTTAAGCAAAGGTCAAAATTTTACCCGTGGAAGGTCATAATCCGTCCTTGGGTCTCTCCTTCTCGCTGAGTATGATGGAATCAACAATCAGTTATTTGGAAGGAGCGTATTTCAAATGGTCGAGCAGAACCAGAACAAACAAGGCAGAGGGCGCCTCACCATCCCTACCGACCTTGATGTCGTAGGTGAAACGCTGAAAACGATGGAATTGTGGGGCGCTGATGCTGTGCGCGATGCAGACGGCACCACTTTTCCGCAAGAGCTAGCTGAATGTGGAGCGAAAGTATACGCTACTTACTATACAACCCGTAAAGACAACAATTGGGCGAAGGCAAACCCAGATGAAGTACAGCAATGCTATATTTCAACGAAATTTGTTCCTGCCACAGGCGCTGAACTTTCCATCCGTCTGTTAGAGGGAATCAGCGAAGACTTATTGCAAGTCAACAACCGCGATGATATTTACCGTTGGTGGGAAGTTATCGATCGTACCACTGGCGAGGTCGTACCTACGAATCTCTGGAGCTATGATGAAGCTAGCGGCTGTGTAATGATTACGAACACGATACCTTACCATGAGTATAGCGTGAGCTTCTTAACCTATCTGATTTGGGATCCCGTTCATATGTACAACGCCGTCGTGAACGATTGGAAAGATTTCGAACGACAAATTACGTTTGACGTACGTCAGCCTAAGACACGGGAATACTCCAAAGGCAGACTTCGTGAATTTTTGCGGGACAAGCCTTATGTAAATGTAGTACGATTCACAACGTTCTTCCATCAGTTCACGCTTATATTCGATGAACTGCGTCGGGAGAAATATGTGGACTGGTACGGCTATTCCGCGAGCGTCAGCCCATATATTCTCGAACAGTTCGAGCGTGAAGTTGGCTATAAGTTCCGTCCGGAATATATTATTGACGAAGGGTACTACAACAACCAGTATCGGATTCCGTCAAAGCAATACTTGGACTTTATGGCCTTCCAACGTCGCGAAGTGGCGGGGCTCGCTAAAGAGCTCGTTGATATTACCCACGAAGAAGGTCGCGAAGCGATGATGTTCTTAGGGGACCACTTTATTGGTACTGAGCCTTATATGGATGAGTTTAAGACCATTGGGCTGGATGCAGTCGTCGGCAGCGTCGGCAATGGTTCAACACTGCGTCTAATTAGCGACATTCCTGGGGTGAAATATACAGAAGGGCGCTTCCTGCCATACTTCTTCCCGGATACGTTCCATCCTGGCGGGAATCCAACGGCGGAAGCTCAAGAGAACTGGTTAACGGCAAGACGAGCTATTTTGCGTAAGCCTGTAGATCGCATTGGCTATGGCGGATACTTGAAGCTGGCGCTGGACTTCCCAGACTTTGTGGATTATGTAACACAAGTTGCCGATGAATTCCGCGATTTATATGAGAAGGCACGCACGAAGCCGATGTGCTTAGCTAAAGTTGCTGTACTGAACTGCTGGGGGAAAATGCGCTCTTGGGGCTGCCATATGGTGCATCATGCGCTGTACCAGAAACAAAACTACAGCTATGCGGGCATTATTGAAATTTTGAGCGGAGCTCCTTTTGATGTATCGTTCATTAGCTTTGACGACATTCGTGAGCAGCCGCAGCTGCTAAAAGATATCGATGTCATTATTAATGTCGGTGACGCTGACACCGCACATACCGGCGGTGACAACTGGAAAGACCCGTATATTGTTGAGCAAATCCGTGCATTTATTGCTGGCGGAGGCGGCTTTATCGGGGTAGGTGAACCTTCTGCGGTTCAACATCAAGGTCGTTTCTTCCAGCTGGGCGATGCTCTTGGCGTAGAGCTGGAGCGCGGCTTTACCCTCGGCTACGATAAATATAATTGGGACGAAAAGCCGTCTCACTTTATTACCGCCGATATGAATGGTGACATTAACTTCGGTGAAGGCAAGAAAAATGTATACGCAACGAGCGCTGATATTTTAGCTTGCAAGGATAAAGAAGTGCAGTTTGCAGTTAATAATTACTTCGGCGGTCGATCTGTCTATATCGGTGGACTGCCGTATAGTGCGGAGAACGCCCGCTTGCTGCATCGTGCAATATTATGGTCATGCAGCAAGGATCACGAATTGCACAATTGGTTTAGTTCGGATGCCCATACGGAAATCCATGTCTATCCGGAAACAGGTACGTATTGTGTTGTCAATAACACGGCAGAGCCGCGCAACACGACTGTGTACGCGAATGGCAAGAGCTTCGAATTGGAGCTCAAGGGCGGCGAATTGCGTTGGTTTGATATGTAAGTTTACGTCGTATTACAATTGAATAACAATTAGATTAGGCTGGGCAATTAGTGAGATAATTGTTCCAGCCTAATCCTGTTTTTGGCTGACATCATCATCACTTATTGCTACATTCATTACAGCCACTCCATTAATAATCAGATCGCTTGATTCTATAATATTTTTATGAAGTCTATAATTTTGAAAATGCGAATTCATCGAAAGAAAGGGATGGACATGATGGAAGGTAGGAGTGAAGAGCGCGATAGATATATGGAAGCCTATCATGTATGCGACAATGTAAAGTTATACAGTAAATATTCGCGAAACAGCACGCCGAGCGTCATTTTTATTGCCGGATTAGGTGATAGCAGTGAGACATGGGAGATCGTGCAGAATCGAATATCAAAAGCAGCGTCGACCTTTTCTTATGATAGAGCAGGTATTGGCAGAAGCCAATCCGTATCAGGAACACGAACATGTCGTTGTTTAGTCGAAGAACTTTCCGAATTGCTGCAAGTGCTTAACGTAGAACCTCCATATGTATTGGTGGGGCATTCCTTTGGCGGCTTAGTCGCTAGATTATATGCAGGCCTTTATCCGCAAGACATATGTGGAATCGTGCTGGTAGATGCAGCGCCTGAATACAAAGAGTTGGCATACGAAAAGGTGCTTCCGAAAGAACGGATTGTGGAAAATAGGGAATATCTGATGAACCCATTGCAGAATAGTGAGCGAATCGACAAGATACGAAGCTATGAGCAAATTGCCGAACATGTACAACTATTTGACATTCCACTCTCTATTATCATAAGAGGGTTGCCCGATGAGTACCATGAAGGATGGCCTCACATGGAAATATTAGAAATGGAACAAAAGCTGCAATCCGAGTTTCAGCGATTGTCGACGTCAAGCAAGATTCGAATAGCCAATCAGAGCGGACATTACATTCATCATGATGAACCCGAGATCGTAGTAGAGGAAATCATGAATATGCTAGAGGAGAGTAGAAGCTGAGCAATTCTCTCAAATCCCCGTAGAATGGGTATAAACGAGCCACTCTACGGGGATTTTTATGTACATAAATTATAAAAATGGTACAGAATGCGACCCCAATATCACAACTCTATGCAATATCGAATTTCTTCTGCTTTCTGTTCAAATCCGAGTGACTCATACAATTGCAATGCTGTTCGATTATCGGTTAATACCTCAAGGCTCGCACGTGGTATGTCATGAGACTTCGCATATAGAAGTGCCTGAGCAAGCAGGAACTTCGCAAGGCCCTGTCCACGCCATTGCTCGCGAACGAATACATTTTCGATTTGGGCATAATCGTCTTCTTTCCACGTCAATAGACCGGCGACGACGGTATCCCCTTGGCGGACAACCATTGAATTCCAGAGCGGATACTGCCTGTATTCATTCAGTCTTTCCAATCCAAGCGGATTATCTGGCCAAATTTCTGTGTCGATATCCAGATAGGCATGAGCTTCTTCATCCGTATCCAAATTCCAATGAGAAAATTGATAACCTTCAGGCAATTGCAATTCTGGGATAGGTGCTTCTATCATTCTTTTCATACGATATAGACTAATCAGATGACGGAAACCACGCTGCAGGAAGAATTGACTGTTCACCTCTTCAGTTGAATCATTACCAACACAGAGTCTCGTTCCGTATTCGGCAGGAAGTGTTGCCTTCAATTCAACGGCTCTTGCGTACAGCAGCTCATAAATGCGGGCAAGTAACACATAGTCATGCTCACGTTCTGGGATAGCCTTGATATTAACGTAAATGGCATGCTTGTTCTCTTGAGCGCGACCGGGCGGTACAATATTAATGATGCCGACTTGCCCCTTGGCAACCATCTTGCCATGCTCAAAGGCACAATACACGTTGCTCCAGTTCGTCTCCTCGCCTACCCACCAAAATATCGCATTCGGACGCGATGTAACAGATTGATATAATTCCCCTAATAATGGCATGTCCTCTTGTTGGAAATGACGAATCTGCAATTCAGTCGTAGTATGCTCCATTCGATACCTCTCTCTGTAAGTAGTAATTTCGTGCTGGCAGGTTGTTCTGCTCCTTTTCCACTATAGTATACAAAAACTGGGTTGACAATATATTCCTCGATTGTGTATCATCTATTTTAATATCCATCTAATTTAATGATTATCTAATTTGATTATTGTTTAATTCGTGCATGCTCTACGGATACTGCAACATTACTTACATAAGCTGAGGAGGAGTGAATGCCTGTATGCAGTTAGACAAGGTAGTTGCCTATCATAAGGCGTTGGCAGATCCAACACGTGTCAAGATGCTCATCTTGCTTGCGGAAGGCGAGCGGAATGGTCAGGTGTTAGCGGAGAAGCTGTCGGTTACTCCTGCCACGATTACTCATCATGCGGCCAAGCTTCGCGAAGCGAGCCTTATCAACGAACGAAGAGAGAAGAACACGATTTATTTTTCATTAAATGATTATTTTCTAAAGAATAATGCTGCTGCGGCTATCAATCTTATTTACCGTGGAGCTGATGGAGGTATAGGGATGTTGAATGAAGAACAGAAGCGTTTGAGGGATTCGGTGATTCGCAATTTCTTCTCGAAAGAGGGCAAGCTCAAAAATATCCCGTCACAGTTGAAGAAGAAGCTTATCATCCTGGAGCATATGGTGACTAATCTGGAGGCGGGACGCAGATATAGCGAGAAGGAAATCAACGAATACATTATGGCCTACCATGAAGATTTCGCAACGATTCGCCGGGAGTTCATTATGCATCAATTTTTATTCCGAGAAAAGGAGATTTACGAGCTGAACCCGCAGGAAATGTGGGCAAAGTGGGTGAATCTTGCTTGAGTACGAGAAGCGACTGTTCTGCTGGATACCGTGGGAAATCCGCGAGTATCCAGCGATTTTTCAAGCAGATCGAGCAATGCGAACTGCCGGTTCATAGTTTGATCGTGTGTCACCATGGTTCTACGATTGCGGAGTTTTGGCGCGAGCCGTATCGCAAGGATTGCCCGCAACTGTTGTATTCCTTAAGCAAGAGTGTAACTTCTATTGCGGTTGGTATTGCATGGGACATGGGACTCATTCGTCTTGACGATCCGGTCATTTCATTCTTTCCCGAGCGGCTTCCAGAACGAGTGTCCGACAAACTATCCGCGATGACGATCCATCATCTACTATCTATGACAGCAGGTCATGAGGGTGATATCTACCCTGTTGTGGCTAAGGAACAGGACTGGGTCAAGGCATTTCTAACGCAAGAGGTGGATCATGAGCCGGGTACTCAATTTCAATATAGTACACATTCGACCTATATGCTGTCTGCCATATTGGAGCGGGTAACGGGGCAGAATCTAGTAGACTTTCTCATGCCTCGATTATTCGAGCCGTTAGGCATCGCTAGACCTGTATGGGAAACCTGTCCGATGGGAGTTACTGCTGGGGGGATGGGGCTGAGTCTAACGACGAGTGACGTAGCGGCATTCGGTCAGATGCTGCTGAACAAGGGTATGTTCAAAGGAATGCGCATCGTGTCAGAGCAATATATCCAGATGGCGACAAGCGAGCAAAGCGATAATCGCAAAGGAGCCAATCGAATCGATTGGGCTCAGGGCTATGGCTATCAGTTCCATCGCTGTCGAGATGGCTGCTTCCGGGCAGACGGGGCTTTTGGTCAGTTATGCTTCGTCTCTCCTAAAGATGGGATTGTCATTGCTGCGACGGCTAGCTATCCGACCATGGATATGCTGCAGACACTTCTGAATCTCATTTATGAACATCTCCTTGACGAAGTTGACAGCAGTGGTGATACTCGGGAGCATCCGCATGAAGATGTGGAGCAAGCGGGCAATCCATCAAGTATTGATCATTCCAGTCAGAGACCTCCCGTTGAGCCTTGGTCTTGGACGGTTCCGTTGCACAGAGAAGCGCGGCATACAGTAGGGGAAAAGCATGCCCAACAAGTACTGGAACTGCCGGAACTGCATCAGCATGTGTACGTCATGCAACCGAATGCAAGTGGATTAAAGCAAATTCGCTTCGATGCTCAGAGTGAGACGGTTCAGTTTCATTTGCTATATGGAGATGAGCGGGATATTGCTGTGCCTATAAACGCAGCGCAGCCGATGCGTACGAAGGCTGTATTTTACAAAGATCTATCCATGTCCCTGCAGGAAGTCGTTGTGTATGCATCCTGGGTAACCGAATGTACCCTGCAAGCGAAGCTATTTTATATCGAAACGCCTTACGTGGTGACCTATATCATGAAGTTCCAGCCGCAGTCGATTGAGTTGGAATTTGATATCAATGTGTCTTTTCATTTGTCCAACTTCATAGCCGTTGGTTACAAGGAAAGCTTGTAGCTTGTAGTATGCGTAGTGTGTGGCTTGAGGTACGGATGGCATAACGTTTGCATCATGGATGTGATTGCGTATAATTATGGACAGCACGATAAGGGAAGGAAATGACACGATATGAACCAGAACTCCAAGAAGAGCATCATTGATAAATTAAATTTGAACAAATACCCGATGAAATTAATCTTAAACAAACCTGACGATATGTCGGACTTCGATGGGTTGGATTATGACACTGCGATCAAGCGGGACAGCTATGATCTTATATTTGCCTTTATCTATTCCTTAGAACAATTTACAGAGCTTGTACAAATGGTTATCGATAAGCAGCTGCTGAACAGCAAGGGATATCTATTTACCGCTTATCCGAAGAAAAACAATCCTAAATATGAACAATATATTGAACGCGACAGCTTCTTCAACATCGGATTCGTTAATGAGGACGGTTATGTAGGAAGCAGTGAACTTAAATTTGCACGGATGGTCAGCTTGGATGACGTCTTTACCGTAATCGGCTTGAAGTCCGAAGCCAAAAAAGCAGCCAAAGCAGCATCTCCTAAAAAGAGCCAATGCGTTGATGATTATGTTGAGCATGCTGCAGATATTCAGGCATATTTAGCAGGCAGTGCGGAACTGGAGTTTTACAACAGCCTGACACCGGGATATCAAAAGGACTGGGCGCGTTACGTGTACAGTGCTAAGCGGAAGGAAACACAGGACAAAAGGCTTGAAGAAATGAAGGCGATCTTGGCCGAAGGATATAAATCTTTTGATTTGTATCGCAGACGGGATAAGTAGTGCATC
>Ga0102589_1003899_pt1 | contig 14704 bp, 18 predicted proteins | sample AraplaMF_Col_mLB_FD_76858 | JGI IMG/M metagenome (GOLD analysis project Ga0102589, IMG submission 76858) | Arabidopsis root microbial communities from the University of North Carolina, USA - plate scrape MF_Col_mLB | ecosystem: Host-associated > Plants > Roots > Endosphere | place: USA... | reverse complement strand
TGCACCGAGAATGCGTCCGACTTCATTCCCTGCCGCATGCGCTTCGTCGCGAAGTCGACGAAGGCCCTGAGCTTGGGCAGCGACTGGCTGCGGCTCGGATAGTAGAGGCAGAGCCCCGGCACATCGCGGGCGTGATCCTCCAGCACCGGAATGAGGCTTCCCTGCTCGATATAGTGCCTGATGACCGAGCCGACCGTGTAGAGGAAGCCGACGCCGCGAAGGGCAGCCCGGATCGAGGCCTCGTAATCGTTGAGAATGAGCGGGCCATCGACGGCAACCTTCAGACTCTCGCCGCCATCGACGAATTCCCAGGTCCGCGACGCCTGCCCGCCTCGCCGGGTCAAGAGAGCGGGCAACCCCTGCAACTCTCGTGGATGGCCGGGCCGTGGATATTTCTTGAGCAGGCTCGGCGCGCCGGCGACAACGAACTTGTCCGGCGGCGTCAGCCAGGTGGAAACCATATCGAGCTCGATCGTGTGCCCGAGCCGGATGCCGGCATCGAACCCCTGCTCGACGATGTTGGTGAACTCGTCATCGCCGACAAGTTCCAGACTGATGCCGGGATAGGCCTCGTGGAAATCTGGCAGCAGGCTGTTGATCAGCAGCGAAACCGCCGGGCGCGGCGCATTGATGCGCAAATTGCCACTCGGCTGTTCGCCGAGATCGCGGGCGGCATTCACGCCGGCCTGAAACATCGCTGCTGCCGGCTTGGCATGCGCAAGCAGCTTCTGCCCCGCTTCCGTCAATCTCACGCTGCGGGTCGTCCTGGCAAACAGCGCAGCGCCCACGCGCCGTTCCAGCGTCTGGATGCCCTGGCTGATTGCCGATGGGGTCAGACCCAGCTGGCGTGCGGCTGCGCGAAACCCGTTCTGCTCGGCCACCGCCAAAAATATCGCAAGGCCATCCAATTCGGCTCGGTCCATTGTGCAGCTTCACTTTACAGCATGATCAGATAGGGGATTATTATCAAACAATAGGCCGCATGCCATATCTTGGCAAGAAGCGCGGCCAACAGCTCTCCGCCCTTCCAAACCTTGATCGGCAATCCCTCGGGCTCGGTGTCCTCTCGATCGAAGAGGCGCGCCTTCACGCCTGCCCAAACGAAAGAGAATTCCATGAAAATCTATGACAGACCGGGCTTTCCCAACCCCATGCGCATCCGCATCGTGCTGGCGCAAAAGGGCCTGGATTCCGAAATCGAATTCGTGCCGGTCGACCTGATCGCCGCCGAGCACAAGCAGCCCGCCTTCCTGGCGAAGAATCCGTCGGGCGTCCTGCCGGTGCTGGAGCTGGATGACGGCACGCTGATTTCCGAAAGCACGGCGATTACCGAATATCTCGACAATCTCGATGGCAAGCCGGAGCTTACCGGCCGCACCCCGCGGGAAAAGGCGCTCATCCACATGATGCAGCGCCGCGCCGAGGCCTATGTGCTCGAACCCGTCGGCATCTACTTCCATTACGCCACACCCGGCCTCGGCGCGGCATTGCAGGCCTTCAAGAGCCCGCAATGGCCGGGCCGCACCGAAATGGGCGAGCGCGAGGGCGAGAAGGCAAAGGAGGGTCTGCGCTATTTCAACGAGATCCTCACCAGGCAACCCTTCCTGACAGGCGAGACCTATTCGATGGCCGACATCACGCTGCTCGCCGGCCTCGCCTTTGCCGAAGTTGCCGGCATCGTCCCGTCAGGCCTCGACGCGCTGGCACAGTGGCAGGCACGCATGGCTGGTCTGCCCGCCGTCAGGAACCGCAGTGGCCAGACTTTCCTGCCCGAAGATCTCAAGCGCTTGGGCTTCTGAACTCAGCCGCGATAGCGCAGCGCATCCACCACAACAGCGAAGGCCGGCGTCGGTTGGCGCCGGCTGGGATAATAGAGATGGAAACCTGAAAAAGGCGGGCACCAGTCCGAGAGCACGCGAGTCAGCCGGCCCGCCTCGAGATCGTCGCCAATGCGGTCTTCCAGCACGAAGGCAAGACCCGCGCCGGCAAGAGCCGCCTTGACGGCCAGCGCACCGGTATTGACCGCGAGCTGACCCTCCACCCGCACGCGCAGCTCTCGGCCACCCTGCTCGAATTCCCAAGCATAGAAACCGCCAGCCGTCGGCAGCCGCAGATTGATGCAATTATGCTCCGTCAGGTCATGCGGCGTGTGCGGGCGATCTCGCCCCACGAAATAACCGGGGGAGCCGACGACAGCCATCCTGACATCCGGGCCGATGCGGACGGCCACCATGTCCTTCGCAACCTGCTCGCCAAGCCGCACGCCGGCATCGAGGCGTTCGGCGACGATATCGGTCAGGCCGTTGTCAACGAGGATTTCGATGGCGATATCGGGATACTGCGGCAGCAGCCTCTCAGCGGCCGGCAGAAGGATCAGCTCTGCCGCCTGCTCGCCTGCCGAAATGCGCACTGTGCCCGAGGGCTTGTCGCGCAGCGCCGATAGTTGCGCGAGCTCCGCGTTGATCTCATCCAGCCGCGGCCCGACCGACTGGATCAAACGCTCGCCGGCATCGGTCGGCGAAACCTTGCGCGTGGTGCGGGTGAGCAGCCGCAGGCCCATCCGCTCTTCGAGGCCGCGCACCGTCTGGCTGAGTGCGGATTGCGACACCCCAAGCATGGCGGCAGCCCGCGTAAAACTTCCCTCGCGCGCGACGGTCAGGAAGGCGGCAATATCGTCAAGGTTGGTCCGGCTCATTCATAAGTTGCCCTAATAGGTTCATGCCGGTTTTAGCGTCTAATCGCAGAACTGCGTAGCCGCTAAATGATGATCGGCAGAAATTATCCGCAGGCAAGGACATCAGACATGCAGATCAAGCGAAGCGGCTTCGCACCCTCCATTCCGGGTCCGGAGGCCTATTTCACCGGACCCGTGCGTCTCGACTCCCGTTTCGATAGCGATGATCCCGACCGCGTCGGCGGCGCCACGGTGACTTTCGAGCCGGGCGCGCGCACCGCCTGGCACACCCATCCGCTCGGCCAGACGCTCATCGTCATTTCCGGCCTCGGCTGGGCGCAGCGCGAAGGCGGCCCGATCGAAGAAATCCGGCCGGGCGACATTGTCTGGTTCGCACCCGGCGAAAAACACTGGCACGGCGCCACGGCAAGCACGGCCATGAGCCACATCGCCATCGCTGAAAAGCTCAACGGCAGTCCCGTCGACTGGATGGAGAAGGTCACGGACGAACAATATCACCTGATGGAGACACGATAATGCAGAAGCGCAAACTCGGAACGCATGGCCCCGAAGTCTCGGCCCTCGGCCTCGGCTGCATGGGGCTGAGCTATGGCTACGGCCCGGCAACGGAAAAGCAGGCCGCCATCACCCTCATCCGCACCGCTTTCGACCGCGGCGTGACCTTCTTCGATACGGCGGAGGCCTATGCCCAGGGCGCCAATGAGGAGCTGCTTGGCGAAGCGCTCGAACCCTTCCGCGGTGAGGTGGTGATCGCCACCAAGTTCGGCTTTCGCGACGGCGATGTCAGCAAGGGCCAGGACAGCCGCCCTGAACGTATCCGCGAGGTCGCCGACGCCGCCCTGAAGCGGCTGCGCACGGACAGCATCGATCTCTTCTACCAGCACCGCGTCGATACCGAGGTGCCGATGGAAGATGTCGCCGGTGCGGTGAAGGATCTGATCGCTGCGGGCAAGGTCAAGCATTTCGGTATGTCCGAGGCCGGCGCCGGTTCGATCCGCCGGGCGCATGCGGTTCAGCCCGTCGCGGCCCTGCAGAGCGAATATTCCCTCTGGTGGCGCGAGCCCGAGAAGGAAATCCTGCCGCTGCTCGAAGAACTCGGCATCGGCTTCGTTCCCTTCAGCCCGCTCGGCAAGGGGTTTCTGACAGGCGCGATCACCGAGAGCACCAGTTTCGACAAGGCGGATTTCCGTAACGTCGTGCCGCGCTTCTCGGAAGAAAACCGCAAGGCGAACCAGGGCCTCGTCGCAGTGCTGAGCGGGATCGCCGCAAGCAAACAGGCCACCCCTGCGCAGATCGCGCTTGCCTGGCTGCTCGCACAGAAGCCATGGATTGCACCGATCCCCGGCACCACCAAGCTGCACCGGCTGGAGGAAAATATCGGCGGCGCGGCAATCGAGCTGACGGCCGAAGACCTGCGGAAGATCGAGACCGCTCTCGCCGATGTCACCGTGCAGGGAGATCGCTACCCGGCCCACCTGCAGGCCCGCGTCGGCCGGTAATATCGCCGGCACCGAGTTGTTACGACCTTCAGCATAAAGTTGCATAAATGCCGCAGGCCGCAGTTCCCTCGCGGGGACTGCGGTATGCCACTCCCGTTCGGCCGGATCATTTGCTATCGGTTTGGCCGAAGAGCATGGGCGCATCGAGGTAGACTTTGCCTAAGTAATCACCGGTCTCAATCCAGTTTCACCCGTACAGCCTGGCGGCCAGCTGCCGGCGTATGAATACGTTCATCGGGTGGTGGCAAGAGACCGGTTTGGCATTGTTCCGATCGCCAGTAACAGCTCCGCTGTCTCTGCTCTTCAGCCACCCCAAAGCATCGCCACGCCGCGCCCTCATGGGTTTTCTCTCGCACCATCTTGGTGAACTTCCGAACGGAAGACCAAGATACTTATGTGCAGATCACTTCGGGTCCGATGGACCATCACACCGAAAACCGCCCCTCAGCCCTGGATTGCCTGCGGTGGATGCGGCGGATTGAGAGCCTTTCAATCCAGCGGCAAGATCCGGCTCAATGCCAATGGCCGCAAGCTGGATGCCTGGCTGATCTATAAATGCCTCACCTGCGACAAGACCTGGAACCGGCCGCTCTTCGAGCGCCAGAACGTCCGCGACATCGATCCAGCCATTCTGGAAGCGCTCCAGTCCAACGATATCGAATGGATCCGGACGGAGAGCTTCAACCTCGATGCATTGAAACGCAGGTCGCAGCGCATCGACGAATTCCCGGAATTCGACATCGCCAGGGAGGTGCTGCGCGAGACTGCCGGCTGGACGCGGCTGGAGATCGAACTGGCGGTGCCGTTGCCTGCGGGCACACGCCTCGACCGTCTGCTGGCGTCCGAGCTGGAGCTTTCGCGCACGCGGCTCCAGGCGCTCCACGAGACGGGTCTGCTCCGGACGCATCCGAATCGCGCCGACATCCTGCGGCGGCGGATCAAGACCGGCATCGAAGTGATGATCGACCTCGCGGCCGTTGCGGATCGCGAGCTCTCCTGGGGACCTCTGGCGACCGGCAGTCCGCGGTAGCCTATAGCGCGAAGGCCCGTCGCCGGGCCTTCGTCACTCCAAAGTGCATTCGGCGGCAACTGACGGCTGTCAGTGAGAGGCCGGCGACGTGGCGAGCGATACCGCCGCCTCATGCAGCGGCCGCCGACCGGCGATCCGGCGCGGCTTCAGCCGGTCCTGCGATGTCAGCGGATTGTCCGTATCGATAGACCGGAAGAGCGCCTGCAGCTCGGGCTCCTCGACAAGCTGGGCTGCCTCTGCCGGAGAAACCCAGATCTTCAGCCTCTGGGCGCGCTCCGGAAATTGATTGACCTCGTTTCTGAGCCTGAGCAGGTGGATCGAGACCGTCAGCGGCGTCTCGTTATCTTTCAGGTAGGTGTAGTAACCGAGCGGCCTCTTCCTGACCTTGCCGATGATACCAGCTTCTTCGAGCGCTTCGCGCTGAGCGCAGCGATAGGGCTTTTCCTTCCTCTCCAGATAGCCCTTCGGGATCACCCATCGTCCGGTATCCCGGCTGGTGAGGAGCAGAACGCTCAGTCTTCCGCCTCTTTCGACCCGGCAGCAGATGGCGCCGCATTGGTCGATCCGGCGGCGGCTTGCGCTTGCCGGTATTTTCGCATTCAATTCAGACAGATGCTCAGACAGATCCATCGCCCGCTCGCCATCGCCTTCTCCTTGCATAGGAAATAGAGCGCAACAGGTGATCGAAAATAGCAGCCCCTAAAATTAGGGTGTCAGATGCACGAAGCCCGAGCCTCTGCCGGCGGATCGCCCCCTGCTCTCAGCCGAACAGGCCGGCGACACCGTAGGAGGCGGCAGCGATGATTGCGGCTGCCGGCATCGTGATGATCCAGGCGATGACGATATTGCCTGCCACGCCCCAGCGCACGGCGGACAACCGTCGCGCCGCGCCGACACCGACGATCGCCCCGGTGATCGTATGGGTCGTGGAGACGGGAATGCCGAGCCAGGTCGCGGCAAAGAGCGTCAGCGCCCCGCCGGTTTCGGCGCAGAAACCCTGCATCGGATTGAGCCGGGTGATCTTCGAGCCCATCGTATGAACGATCCGCCAGCCGCCGAAAAGCGTGCCGAGCGCCATCGCCGACTGGCAGGAAATGACCACCCAAAGCGGCACATGGAAGCTGCCGCCGAGATGCCCCTGGCTGAACAGCAGAATGGCGATGATGCCCATGGTCTTCTGCGCGTCGTTGCCGCCATGGCCGAGCGAATAGAGCGAGGCCGAAATGAACTGCATGAAGCGGAAGGTGCGGTCGACGGCAAAGGGCGTCTGGCGCACGAACATCCAGGAGACCACGAGCACGAAGAACAGCGCCAGCAGGAAACCGATCGCCGGCGACATGACGATCGCGCCGACCGTCTTCAACAACCCGCTCCAGACGATGGAGCTGACGCCGACCTTCGCGAGCCCCGCCCCGACAAGCCCGCCGACCAGCGCATGCGACGACGATGAGGGTATGCCGAACAGCCAGGTGACGATGTTCCAGACAATCGCCCCCATCAGCGCCGCAAAGATCACCTGCGGCGAAACGATGGCCGGGTCGATGATGCCGGTACCCAGCGTCTCGGCGACATGCAGGCCGAAGAACAGGAAGGCGATGAAATTGAAGAAGGCGGCCCAAGCGACGGCATATTGCGGCCTCAGCACCCGGGTGGAGACGATCGTCGCGATCGAGTTTGCCGCATCGTGCAGCCCGTTCAGAAAATCGAAGAACAGCGCCACGCCGATCAGACCGACCAGCAGCGGAAGGGAGAGAGAGGCTTCCATCAGACGTTCTCGATGACGACGCCGCTGATTTCGTTGGCCACGTCCTCGAACCGGTCGACGATCTTTTCCAGGTTGGAGTAGATCTCGCTGCCGATCATGTAGGCCATGGCATTGCCGCTGGCCCCATGCCGGCGATAAAGGTCCTTCAGCCCCTCGTCATGCAGCTCGTCGGAGCGTCCCTCAACCCGCGTGATCTCCTCGGCAATAGCCGAGAGTTTCGAGGCATTGGCGCCGATCTTGTCGAGCAGCCCGATCGCCTGCTGCATCAGGATCGCCGCCTTGATGATCTCTCCGCCCATTTCCCGCATCAGCGGATCGAAGCTCGACTGCTCGAAGAGCCGGATGATCTTCACCGTCTTGTGCATCATGTCGATCGCATCGTCCATGGACTGGATCAGGTCCTTGATGTCACCCCGGTCGAAAGGCGTGATGAAGCTGCGGCGGATTGCGAGCAGCACCTCGCGGGTGATCTGGTCGGCTTCGTCCTCCAGCGCGACGATGCGGTCGCAATTCTCCTGAACCGCCTCGCCTTTCAGGAGCTTCTCCATCGCCTCGGCTGCCGCCACCACGGTTTTCGCATGCCTGCAGAACATCTCGAAGAAGCGGTCCTCCCGCGGCATCATCTTGCGAAACACGCTCATCATCTCGGGCGATCCTTCCCTGTGCGGACGACTGTCATAAGAGGCTGTCATAAATCTGTCATAAAGCGTCGCAGGCAATTGATCGAAAAAGTAAATTTTGACAATGCTGGATGTCATGAAATCCGATAAAAAAGGCGCGAAATCCCGCGCCGGCACATCCCAGCCACTGCTGAAGCAGCTTGCCGCGAGGCCCGAGAAGCTCTTCTCCGGCGCCTTTCGCCAGCAATATGGCGCGCTCTGCTTCCGTCGCCGGAATGCCGATCCCGATAGCAATACCCCCGCAAGCAAGAGTCCCGAGATCGAGATCCTCGTCGTCACCACGCGCGACAGCGGCCGATGGATCATTCCCAAGGGCTGGCCGATGAAAAAGAAGAAGCCGCACGAAGCGGCCGCCATCGAGGCGTGGGAGGAAGCCGGCGTGCGCGGAATGGTCAGCAAGCATCCCATTGGCCGCTACACCTATCTGAAGGAACTGGACGACGGTGACGTCGCTCCCTGCATCGTCGATATCTTCCAGATCGAAGTGGAGGCTGCACAAAACGAATTCAGGGAAGTCGGCCAGCGCGTGCTGGACTGGGTCAGCCCGGACGAAGCGGCAAGGCGCGTGCGCGAACTCGAACTGAAATCCCTGCTCGTCGATTTCCGCCCTCGGCACGGCAAGCAGCAGCGCAAGAAGAAGGCCTGAGCCGCGAACAAAATGTGAACGATTTTGTGCCGCTCAAGCGGATTTTGCCAGTGGCCCTCGCCCGCCCATCAATTGCGCAGCCTGTACCCCGTCTTGAAGATCCAGCCAAGCGTGCTCAGACAAATCACCAGAAACAGCGAGATCATGCCGAGGCTGACCAGCGGGTTGACGTCTGCGATCCCGTAAAAACTCCAGCGGAAGCCGCTGACGAGGTAGAGCACCGGGTTGAAATGGCTGACCGCCTGCCAGAAGGGCGGCAGCATGTTGATCGAGTAGAAGCTGCCGCCGAGGAAGGTCAGCGGCGGCACGACGAGCATCGGAATGAGGTTGAGCTGCTCGAAATTCGTCGCCCAGATGCCGATCATGAAGCCGAACAGGCTGAAGCTGATCGCCGTCAGCAGGAAGAACAGCACCATCATGAAGGGATGTTCGATGCGGACATCGACGAAGAGATTGGCCGTCAGCAGAATGATGACGCCGATGATCAGGCCCTTGGTGGCCGCCGCTCCCACATAGCCGATCAGGATTTCCGTCATGGCGACCGGCGCCGACAGGATCTCGTAGATCGTGCCGGTGAATTTCGGGAAATAGATGCCGAAGGAGCCGTTGCCGATGCACTGGCCGAGCAGCGTCAGCATGATGAGGCCGGGCGTGATGAAGGCGCCGTAGGACACGCCCTCCACTTCCTGAATACGCGAGCCGACGGCAGCGCCGAAGACGATGAAATAGAGCGAGGTGGAAATGACGGGCGAAATGACGCTCTGCAAGAGCGTGCGCCGCGTGCGCGCCATCTCGAAATAATAGATCGACTTGATCGCCTCGAAGTTCACTTTGCGGCTCCTACCAGCGATACGAAGATATCTTCGAGCGAGCTCTGGCGCGTCGAGAGATCCCGGAAATTGACGTTGTTTTCCCCAAGCCGGGTCAAAAGCGATGCGACGCTTTCGTGCTCGTTGCGCGTGTCGAATTCATAGACGAGCCTGTTACCCTCGGCCTCGATCGACAGGCCGTTGCCGGCAAAGCAATCCGGAAGCTTGTCCAGCGGTTCGTTGAGTTCGAGGATCAGCTGCTTGCGGCCGAGCTTGGCCATCAGCGCCTGTTTGTCTTCGACGAGCAGCAGCTCGCCGCCATTGATGACGCCGACGCGATCGGCGATCTCTTCGGCCTCTTCGATGTAATGCGTCGTCAGGATGATGGTGACGCCTTCGGCGCGCAGCCGCTCGACGACATGCCACATGTCCTTGCGCAGCGTCACGTCCACACCCGCCGTCGGCTCGTCCAGGAAGAGGATGGAGGGCTCGTGCGACAGCGCCTTGGCAATCAGCACGCGCCGCTTCATGCCGCCGGAAAGCTGGCGCAGCATATTATCCTTCTTGTCCCACAGCGACAGGTCGCGCAGCACCTTTTCGATATGGACGGGATTGGCCTTCTTGCCGTGCAGCCCGCGCGAAAAACTCACCGTATTCCACACCGTCTCGAACTGGTCGGTGGTCAGTTCCTGCGGCACCAGGCCGATCAGCGTGCGCGTGGCGCGGAAATCCTTCACCACGTCATGGCCGTCGACCACGACCGTGCCGCCGCTCGGATTGGCGATACCGCAGATGATCGAGATCAGCGTCGTCTTGCCCGCCCCGTTCGGCCCGAGCAGCGCCAGGATCTCACCGCGTTCGATTTCGAGGTTGATGCCCTTCAGCGCCTGGAAGCCATTTGCATAGGTCTTGGTGAGATTTTGGACGGAAATGATCGGTGCCATGGGGCTCTTTGCGGATATCAGGTCGAATTCGCCCGCTATATAGCCCCTTTGTGAAGCTTTGACATCCCGAAGAGCCTGAACAGTGAATTCACACCATCATTCCAGCCGCCGACAATGTCAGGCATCGGATGCCCGTCCACAGCGAAAATCGGCCAATGAAAAGAAAATCATCTCCTCCTTCCCGATGTCATCAATCGGTGATGTTCATCCCCCATAAGAACACGCGAGGACAGCACCGGCTCCCGCCCGCCGCCCACCCCTTTGCGGAGCCGCCCTCTCGGCGATCTCGTTACGCCTTTTCTGCTGACCTCGGCATTGTAGTGAAATTTATTGTCAGTCACGAAATGCCAGGAACCGGCCAGTATCCCCTGTTCAGCCGCGTTCGTCTAAGCCGGCCCTAGGCCGGCTTTCTTTTTTGGTGCATGTCGACTGCTTCGTTCAAAAACGTTGCTTAGGGTACCGCGTCATGCTCCTCCCGCGCTGCCTCCCAGACTTCCTTCGCCGCATCGAGGTTCATCAAGGCAATCGCAAGCCCAACGATGAGGTCGGGCCAGATCGAATGCCAGAGATAGGCCGTCACCAGACCGGCGGCGATGATGGCGACATTGGCGGCCGCATCGTTGCGGGCAGACAGAAACGCCGCTCGCGTCAGCGAACCGCCAGCATGGCGGTGGGCGGCAAGAATATAGGCGCAGAAGAGATTGACGGCGAGCGCCCCAAGCCCCGTAAGCGACAGCGGCAAAGGCAGCGGCGGCACCGGATGGACGACCTTGCCCCATGCCGTCAGCAGAAAGGCGATCGCCGGGACCAGCAGGATGCCTGCCATGCCCATGCCGACCCGCGCCCGATTCCTTGCCGACCAGGCCATGGCGAAGAAGATCAGCAGATTGACCGAGGCATCTTCGAGGAAATCCACGCTGTCGGCGAGCAGCGAGACGGAACCGATCACCAGCGCCACGGCAAATTCCACGCCGAAATAGCCGAGATTCAGAAGCGCGACCGTCAATACGGTGCGCCGAAGAGCCTGTTCCATGTTGCCGATCCCTACCCGAATCCCGCTAGCTTGGTGTTTTTGAATACCCCTCCCCACCCCCTCCCCACAAGGGGGAGGGACTCCTCGTGGCATCGCCTTGATCATCCTGAAACGTCGAGGATTTAGAAAGCAGGTGCGGCAGGTTAAGCCCCCCTTGTGGGGAGGGGTTTGGGGCGGGGTCTTAACTCAGCAACCTACAGTTCCCTGTACATCACAAGCGCATCGACAAACCCAAGCGTCGGATGCCGAAACGCCCCCGGAAGCCGGCCGACCACCTGAAAATCGAGCGACTGCCACAGCCGCACTGCCCGCTCGTTGGAACTGACGACGAAATTGAACTGCATGGCCCGGAAGCCGCGTTGGCGTGCATGGGCAAGCGAGTGCTGGTGCATGATGCGCGCCACACCCTGGCCCGCCGCCGCCGGCGCGGTCATATAGCCGCAATTGCAGACGTGATTGCCGCCGCCGGCCTGATTGGCCTTGATATAATAGGTGCCGACGATGCTGCCGCCGTCATCGGCGACGAATGTTTCCTTGTCGGGGCCGAGCCAGTAGTTGAGCGCATCGGCTTCGCTCATGTCGCGGTCGAGCGTATAGGTCTCGCCCGCCCGGATGACAGGTTCCAGGATCGTCCAGATGGCGCTGCGGTCTTCCGCTCTGGCAGGTCGGATCAGCATGGTGGCATGTTCGCACGAGCTGATGGCGCTCCGCAACTGCGGCATGGCGGCTGGAAGCGTGCTGAAAAACAAGAAGATGTGAAGGGAGCTGCTTCAGTCGTTGAGGCTATCGAGGATATCGTGGAGAAGCCGCTCGGCATAGCGCATCGTTTCGAGCTGTTCGTCCGGCGCGAGCTTATGCGTAACGCATTCCGCCCGCATGGCGGTCCTCAGCTTTGCCAGCAGCGCCGCCTGTTCATAGGGCGTAAAGGCGCTGTCGCGAACGGTGATCTTCGCGATCGTCTCCAGAATGGCGATCCTTCCTTCCACCTGCCTTGCCGAGCCGACATAGGATGGTCGCGGCGGCCGGAGATTTCGGCGTGGGAATGTTACGATGTTGCCCATGCGCCCCTCACAGGGCCGGTGTCTTGAAATCGGAACCTGACAGCATGGTGTGCAGCTTGTACTCGCTGTCGGCGCCCTGCTGGTAAAGGTCGATTGTCATACGAGCGAGTTCACGCGCTTCTTTGCAGTCGCGCGACAGACCTCGCTCCGCGCAAAGCCTGTTGAAGGCCTTCTGCACGATCGCAAGCTCCACGGCACCAATCCAGCGGTCAGGCGCATCCGTTCTGATATTCGGTTGCATGATTTCCTCCCGATCGCTCCTTAAAGATGCTGCCAAACGCACGAAGGAGCAGAGAGTTCCATACAAAATGCAGAACGCAAAAATTTTCCATCGAGCCTCGCCGCATGCCCCGGTTCAAGGCCTGCAGGCGACCCTGCAGCCGCTCTGAAAGGAAAAACATGCGCGTTTGAAACTTTTGCGTTTCTCCTTTGTCTGGAAGCATCCTGAAGACGGCGCTCGTCCCGAGCCGTCGCCGGCCAGGACAGCAGGCTGGACCCATCCCATCCCTTCCCAGATGGGTCCCCTGCCTCACACGCGCTCGCTGCGGCGCTCTCGTTCAGCTCCGGAAGAGCGACAGAATGTTCTGCGGCGCGCTGTTGGCGATGGAAAGCGATTGCACGGCCAGTTGCTGCTGCGTCTGCAGCGCCGATAATCGCGAAGACTCCGCCTCCATATCGGCATCGACCAGCCGCCCGACGCCGCTGTCGACGGAATCGCTGAGCGTGGAGACGAAATCCTCCTGCATGGCGATGCGCTTCTGCAGCGAGCCGAGCTCGGAAGCCGTGGCGACCATCAGGCCCAACGCCTGCTCCACATCCTGCAGCGCGTTGCCGATGCCGCCCGAGGTGGTGAGTGTCGTGATGTCGAGTGCGTAGACCGACTGGCCGGACAATTTTCCCGAGTTCGTGCCGAGTATGCCCTCGTTGAGATTTTCGAGGCTGCCGCCGGTCGCCCAGGCACCGAACATGGTATTCGAATCAAGGAGATTGCTGCTCCTGGCGACATAATCCGTCATCGTCACCCTCACATTGCCGCTGCCGTCGCGCACGAAGGAGGACACGACCGAGCGGGTCGTCAGGTCGATGGCGATCATCCAGTTCTCGCCGGAGAATGAGGCCGACCGGGCAATGCTCAGCAACTGATCCTGCAGTTGATCGATCTCTTCCTGCACCTTGGCTCTGTCGACGCCCTTCTCCGAAGCGGCGACGAGCTTCGCCTTGATCTCGCTCACCACGTCGATGGCGCTCGACATCGCCGTATAGGCCGTGTCCACCTTTGCCGCGCCAAGGCCCAGCGCATCCGAAACCGCCGAGAGCGCCTTGTTGTCCGAACGCATGGTCGTGGCGATCGACCAGTAGGCCGCGTTGTCGGCTGCCTTGTCGACCCGGTAGCCCGAGGAGACGCGCTGCTGCGTATCCCGAAGGCTGCCGTTCACGTTGCGAAGTGTCTGAAGTGCGGCAATGGCGGAATTGTTCGTGATGATCGACGACATCAACAGTCCTGATATTCAACGAGAAAATGGTCATCGGATAGGAGAATCGAGGCGTCATGCACTCGGAGTATGAAGAACTTATCGGCGGAACAAGGTTAACAATTCCCTGCTGAATTAATCCTCATTGAATTATCCCTTGATTTTACGGCCGGCCAAAACGCCTGCCCTCATCTGGGAAACGGGTCATATGTTGTGACGGCGCTGAAGGCCTTCGGCTTCCTGTTCGTCGCGGCGGCGCTCGTCATGCCGCAGCGCAGGCGCCATGACGCCTGATACATGACGCATGACGGCGATATCAGGCTTCGTCATCGATGCAGCGGACGCCGGCGGCATCTGCTGCATCGATGAAGGCTTCCCGCGCTTCGTCGGGCAGAAGCTCGCCTTCCGAGACGGCCGCAAAGGAGGCCAGCGCATTCTCGAAGGCCAGACCGTAGGTGACAGGCCACTTTTCGGCGAGAAGCGCTGCCGCGTGACCCGTTCCACGCACGGTAATGAGGCTCTCCTGGCCTGGAAGCCGGATATGCAAGGGTATGGTCCAATCTGGCATGATGAATAGCGCCGCTGCCTGCCCCTGATCGATCGTTTCGGCCCTTCAAACGCGACGGCCGGAATAAAGTTCCCACTAGGCGCCCCGAATGTCCCAAATAAGATCACCATTTGGTGACAAGCTGAGAGCCGCAGGACCATATGAGCTGCATAAGGGCTGCCATTCCTGATCGGCCGGCACGCTGCCCTGCGACGAAACACATTCCTCCGAACCGGGCGTCTCGCGCTCCCTGAGGCGGAAGCGCGTGCAGAAGGCATTGCGCATGATCGTGAACAGCCAGGATTTCATCCTCGTGCCCTGTTTGAACTGTTCGATATTGCCGAGCGCCCTGACGAGCGTTTCCTGCACGAGATCGTCCGCATCCGCGGATGACCAGTAAAAGGTGCGGGCAAATGCCCTGAGCGCCGGAATGAGCGTGACCACTTCCTCTTGAAGAACGTCGCGGGAATGTTTCATGTCCCTGCTCCCTGGAGCGCCGTGCGTCCATTCGGACGCACTAACT
>Ga0102589_1003897_pt1 | contig 14715 bp, 13 predicted proteins | sample AraplaMF_Col_mLB_FD_76858 | JGI IMG/M metagenome (GOLD analysis project Ga0102589, IMG submission 76858) | Arabidopsis root microbial communities from the University of North Carolina, USA - plate scrape MF_Col_mLB | ecosystem: Host-associated > Plants > Roots > Endosphere | place: USA... | reverse complement strand
TAAAAGCCCGATTGGTTCAACTAATAATCAGTGGGGGATGAACAAAACCCCCACTGATTAAAGTTTCACTTTATCTGATAATCTGTAGACTGTATTCTTTCAGCAGAAATGAAACAATTATTATCAAAAGTTAATTTATACACGTCAGGCATATGAAGGGTTTTCCAAAACTGAAAATCATATTTCGAATCAAAATAATTCATGAGTAATACCATAATATTCCCATGAGTACCTATTACAATATTCTTACCTTTATATTTTCTTAATATACTTTGCATACATATTACAGCGCGTCTTTGTGCTACATCATTTGATTCTCCGCCTTCGTGGGCAAAATTCCAATCTTTCCACACTTTCTCCATAGCATCATTAAAATCCTGTACCGGCTTTGTACTTACTAATCTTTCACGTAAATCTTCTTCTATTTGTATTGTTACATTATATGTATTTGCAATTCCTTGTACAGTTTGAATTGCTCTTTTGTATGGGCTAGAAATCACAACATCAATATGTTTATCTTTTAATAAGTGAGTTACATTCTCTGCATCACAATACCCTTTTTCAGATAAAGGACGCTCCCGTTCTTCTTTTGTATATATAGAGTGGGCATGGCGAACGAAATATATTGTCGTCATTTATTCATCTCCCTTTTCCGTTTCTATCCAAATTCAATACATTACCATCAAATCCCTTTACCTTTATAATAAGTACTGTCAAATTTAAATGTTGATTTTCATATTAATAAAAGGGAAACACCTCATATGGTATTTCCCTCAATTAAAATAGACTACATTCAATTAAATACTTTATCAATTTTATTTCTATCGTATTCTAATATCCAATCATTATATGTATTATAAATATCCCTAATTGTATCAGGAGAGGTAGCTAATACATCACAACCTCTATCATCATAAACGTGAAATATAGTATTCTTGTTTATATTTATAAAATACACCCTATGAAAAATACTCGGTTTTATTCCCATATCTTGATTACAAATTGCTTTTAGCATAGAAATGTATTTCAAGTCAGAAACTTTACATTTCAAAGTATATCTATGTGTTTTATATACCCCGTCTTCATCGTCTTCTGGAAAAACATAAGGGATTGTATTTTTCTGTAACTTAAGCAAAGCCGACTTCTCTTTTACATACTTAGAAAAAATATTCAATTTGTGTTTGAAAGTTTCACCGTTTGCATAGTCATTTACATCCACTACAATATAAATATCATCTTTTGTTGCATGTAAAGACTGAAATAAAGCAATCGCTCTGTTATAAACGCCTTCTAAATATGAGCAATTTTCATAAATGTTATTGCAATCATAGTCCACACCTAATCTAAAACGAATACCAATAGCCCCATTATAAAATAGAGGTGGTCTAAGTTCTAAATTTGGAAACGTTTCAAGCATATACTCCTTCAACCTCATCTCAACACCTACCTTTAACAGTATCTTGTTTACATAATAAAATTATTTCGTTATAATTTATTTCTGAATTCCTCACTTGTTATAATATCTCGAATAAAATAATCTACATTATTTCTCAGTTTTTGATATGCAACTTGATCTTCTATATCGTTAAACATAATGACAACTTCTACCTTATTCCCTTTCTTATCTGTAGTATACAAGCTTTTTGTCAATACGAATGCGGTAGAACCACCTTTTTGACCAGCATATTCGAACTTACTATTTTTAACTGTTCCTTTGAAAATGTTCTCGATTTCTTCTTGCATTGATTTTGGAAAATACTTTCTACTATTTATCTTTTCCATTATACTCATATAATCTTTGGCGTTTGCACCCACTAATCGATCTGACCAAATCCGCTGAAATTCCATATCTACCTTTAATGGGATATCCCGTTTTTTCCATTCTTCTTCATCTTTCATCCATTCATGAATTTGTAACACATGCTGATTATACTCATCCTTTGACATGTTACGTATCATTTCTAACGATTGATTTTCTGGCTCATGAAGCTCTTTTTCTACATACCCTCTCATATATAGTGAAGCAGTATACGAAGAGAACTTGTCATGACTAGTAAGCTCTAACTCTTTTATACTTTCATTTACTCTTTCTATTCCAAGCTTTTCTAACAAATATGTTGTATTTGCATTCGAACTATAATGAATCATCCCTTTAGCGACTTCTTCCAAAGCGATTTGTCCATTTTTCACTAACTCTCTCGCTTTAGCATCTTCTAACCAGTTAGGATGCGCTCCACCATCAGTGTTTTTAACGTAATATTTTTCTAGCTCCTGCAATGAAATTTGTTCATCTCGACTTATTTTCCCTTCTGATACTTGCTTAGCAAATTCAACTGCTATTACGATTTTCGCCGTACTCGCCAATGGTAATTTTTTATTTGCATTTATAGAAGTTAATACTTCTCCATTTCTTTTAATAAATAATGAACATGTTTCATCGTCTTTATGTTCTTTTATGTACTTTAATACGTAATCAGGATCTTCTTTTGACAAATAGTACTTCTCATAATGACAAAGAAAGCTATAACAGCTACTAGAATCACTCCTGCAACAATTCCTATAATCTTAAATATGTTCACAATATACCCCCTCTAATAAAGTGAAACTATAATCAGTGGGGTTCTTCATCCCCCACTGATTATTAGTTAAACCAATCGACGTTTACGGGCAGCCCGACTCTCACCTAACATCTTCGCTCCAGCCGAATTTTAAGGTGGGAGTTTTACTGCCCGTTAATGCCAGATACATTCCCTTCTATATAATTATTATAACGAATTTAATTACAAAATTATACAAAACAGAATAACTCTTCCTAAAAAAGAAAGAGTTACTCTATTTCACATGAAGTTATTTGTCCATTTAACGTAACGACTATATTTGAGTCGTCACTTTCTTTAACATCTTTTAGCCGTTTGGAGTTAGGTGGACCAATTACAACTGACTCCTTAATTGGCGAAAGGTCCTTCTCTAATTTCTCTGCACTTACACCGTATGCAGCTTGAAATACTTCTGGTGGTGTTAATCTAAGTATGTCTGATCCTTCTGCTGTTTCAAACTGATCGTTATTGAAGAACAAATGTAATTGTACTTCTTCTGTTATGGCTGTGATCCAATGCCACCATCCCATTGGAATAAAGACTGTTTGCCCCGCTTTTACATGATAATTTTGCAATTGATTCGTTTCAGGATTTAAAATGGATGTAACTGCTTCTCCTGATACAACAACATCTAATTCCCATGCATTCGGATGCCAATGCGGTTCTCGCATATGTCCCTTCGTCATAAATAAATCAACAAATGCTCCTCCAATCATTGCTGGTAACTGCGTTGAAGTAACTTCATATGCAACGTTTTTCTCATCCCTTTTAAAAAAGACATTTTTTCTTGAATCAAAGAAAAGGTTTGGAGTTCCTGAGCTTTTCTTTAAATTTTTATTATCTGGAACATAACCTGACGTACTCATATCATCCCTCTTTTCCGCTCCTAACATTTTGTACTTAACGATGTATCGTATGGAAAAAATAGATGATATGTGCCTATTCAGCACATAATAAAAAAACATGCTTTCATTAGGAAAACATGTTTTGTGATAGCCTTCACATTGTTTAGTTAAATAATAACTCTTTTACTTACCATGATGTAACATTAAATCACTAAGTTCTTCTTCAATGTGATTTAATTTCGCAACGCCTTCTTTCCATTTATGAATATAACGTGAAACTCCAACGAAAAATAAAACAATAATTGTAGAAAGAATAATACCATACACGATTGCTACAGTACTCATAGTTACACTTCCTTATAATTAGTAATGTGGTTATTAGTTATATTTTTATTATAAACCTTTTTCTTTTAAAATACTTCGATTTCAACTTTTTGTAACAAAATTGATTTTTCTAACATTTCGTTCGTAAAAATGGCATATTTTTCACAAATTATACAAAACTTCACCATATGTACTATTACCATATGAGTTATATTATTAAATAGAATAAAGGGGATGATATACTATGACGACTTGGTTTATTGTAATGTTAGTTGTATTTGGGGCATTTAAAATTATCGTTTCTAGCCTTCCTAACACTGTTATTGAATCCATTATTAGCAAGTACGAAACACATCCACAACTTGAAGAAGAGAATGTGACTGTTACTATTAATGGGAAGAGCGTAGAAGACGAAAAAAAGTCTCAAATCATTCATGATTTTAATGAAGGTTTATTTTTAGATCGCTATTATGCACCGCCTCACAATGAAGGCACTCCTTTAATTATTAATGCAAAACGTGGCAAAAAGGATTTTACATTTTATATTTATAGTCACGAGGAGCATGTTGATGTTGTAAAACAACATAAAAAGAAGGTAGTTGCTTATAGTTTACGCTCTAAAAATCTTCAAAATAGTGATATGTTCGTGTCAGCTGACTTAGCTTAATACTCATATATTAGAAAAAGGAATCCACGAAATATGGATTCCTTTTTTCTCATTTACTGAAAAATAAGCTCTGTCTTCAAACTATCTTTCGGTAACAACCATCCTTTTTTCTCTATACTCGCCATTAATAATTCTCTTTGTTTTGTCGCAATAATTTCCTCATTTGTTTTAAACGACACTTCTATTACGAAGTCATCTTCTATCTTCCCAGTATTACTTAATGGCCAAATTTCAATATTCGTTTTTATATTTTCAAATTCACCTGTATACCGTTTCATTAATACAGGACCGTATATGTGAGAACCCCTTAACATCTCTTCTCCCCAATTCGTATACAACCATTTGTTCATTTTCCCTGGTAACTTTTCTATTAACATATTTTGAGAAGCATGTTCATTTGGTAAATCAAGTACCCCATATCCTTTAGCACTGTAACTTTTCTTATTTGAAATACTTAACGTTTTCTTCCCAAATCCCCAATCTACTTCCGCCTCATAACTATCAGTTTTACTATCAAATCCTTCTTTTTTAGCTACTTCTAGTGCATCTTGAATTACACCATTTTGAATAGGATATCTTTTTTTATATGTTAGCTCAAAATCTTTACTAAATTCTTTCTTTCGAATTCTCGCAAACCAACCTTCGTTACTTAAACTTTTATTCGCCGTATCTAAAAATTGCACTTGTATTCTTTCATAATTTGTACCAACCTGGAAATGTTCTAGTACCTCTTGCTTCATCTCTTTGTTATAACCTAATACTTGTTCTGGCTTTAATAATAACTTCACTTCAAAACTAGGTTTCATTGGACTAGCAGCAAACCCTTCCATCACGTTATAAAGGAAACAACAAAAGAAAATGCTTACGAATACAAATACTTTTTTCATATACCTATCCCCTTTACATTTTAAATGACTTCTATACGTTCCATTGCAAGTGAATATATATTTTCATATCCTGCTGTACTTAGCTTTTGTTGTAATCGATCCGTATCCTCTTTATGAGCGTGCACTAACAAAGTATGTTCCGGTAATAATATATTTAACATGGCCTTAACATCACCCATACTTTGATGAACCTTATACGGAACTCGATTCACCCTACATGTATTCCTTACATGCTCTTTCATAACTTTTTCTGCAAAACTCTCTTTCGCAATATGTCCTGTAAAAATAATGGAATTCCGTTCTTCATGCCGAAGTTGTTCATAGTATAACTGTGCGCGTTTCGTTTGCATATTCGCATCACTCATTACAACTATTCCGTAACTATTTTGTATACTAATGTCATGATCCATAACGATTATGTTTCTTTTTAAACTCTCCATAACCCATTGAAGTTCTTCATTATTTCTTATCCAATCTTTATATAGGAACATCTCTTCAAATCCAGCCAAAATTTCTTTATCTACTATAAGCGGAAATTCTTTATATCGTTCATATAAATACAATACTATATCTTGCGCCCTACCAAGTTGCGGCAGCGGTAGTAATGCTATTCCTTTATTTTTCATAACTCGTTCAATTTCTGCACATAGATCATCTAATCTTTCATTTTGCGAAACATCATCAGTATGGTAAGCGGCATCTACAATTGCAATTTTTATATTGCTTCGCAACTTCTCAGGTAAATTAGCTCGTAGTATATTAGATTCTGCGGAATAATCACCAGAATAAAATACGTATGTATTACACATATCCACTAAAAACCAAACCGCTCCTAATACATGCCCACTATACCCCCATTGAAACCGCAATGTAGGAGTAATCTGTATCCATTCATTTGGATTACTAATCTCATCAATACATACATAATTTAAATCTTTTATATTTTGATCGTTATAAGGTACATTCCACCCTTGCGAAAGATTGTAGTTTCTCCATTTTTCAAAATAAGCTGGAAGTTGTTCCTTTGTATAACGAGTTGTCCAAATTTTTTTCTTATATCCATACTTCGCTAATAAAGGTAAACCCATCGTATGATCTTCATGAATATGCGATAAAAATACCGCCTCTAAAAATGGAACGACTTCTCTTTCTATTTTTGGATAACTATCTTCATACGATCGATTAATACCACAATCAAATACGATTTTTGTCTCTTTATTTTTTACAAAATAGCAGGAACGACCGTACTCTCCTGCTCCTCCCCATACTTCTACCCTCATCATGCGACCCCTTTTCTTTTTTGCTCCATATGTTGCAGAAGTAATAAGCATAGTGTTGTAAGTCCAACAGAAACAACTGCCATCGCCATTCCTATAGATACTTCCCCCTGTTCAAATTGAGCAAAAATAAACGTTGCTGACGTTTCTACTGATGGAGGTAATACGAGAAGCGATGCTACTAACTCTCGTATTGAAATCGTAAATGTCATCGCCCATCCAGCGAGAATGCCAGGAATAATAAGAGGCAATATTATTTTCCTAAAAATATAAATATAATTCCCGGAAAAAATACTTCCTGCCTGCACAAGAGAGTCATCAATTTGTCCGAGCGATGATTTTACATACTGCACTGTATAAGGTAAAAAAAGAACAACATACGTTACGATAACCATAACAGGTGTATTGTAAATGGACATAGGCATATATGGTGAATTCCAAAATAAAATAAGACCTACAACCATCACTATTCCTGGTACCATATTCGGTAACATACCGCACATATCAAGCCATTTTTCAGAAGACTTCTTCCCCTTTCGAATCATAAGTGCTAAAAAGACTCCAATCATTACAGCAACAACCGCTGTTACGAGCGAAAAAAGAAAACTGTTCCATAAAGCTTCTAATCCTGGAGAACCCATTGTAAACAATGCTTCATAATGACTTATTGTAAAGTTATTTACATGTAATCCACCACCTCTTAATTTCGACAATGAAGCAATTAGTATAGAAAAGTATGGGATACCAATTGATACGATTAGCAAACTAATCACATAAACCCATGCTACAACGCGCGCAAATATAGACAAAGTATACCTTTTAGATTTCACACCTTTTCCACTAACCATTGCATATGAATACTTTCGATTCAATACATTTTGCATATACCAAATGAGCATACATGCACTAAGTAATAAAGAAGATAATGCTGTTGCACTACTAAAATCAATCGGCCAACTCGAAATAAATTTATGGATTTCTGATGTTAACACGTGGAATCCTATTCTACGCCCAAATGTAGCTGGTGTTCCAAATTCAGCAATCGTCTTTACGAAAATGAGTAAAGCACCCATGACATAGCTTGATACTAATAACGGCAATATTATTTTTCGTAAACGATAGAAAAAGCTCCCACCATGAACTGCTGCCGCTTCTTCTTTACTACTCCCAATCTGAAGTAACGTGTTTTTCAACATGAAATAAAGGAATGGGAATAAATGCAGACTCATAATTAAGACCATACCTCCTAAACTAAAAAACGATGATGAAATCGTCTTTAGCATCGGAAAAAATTGTTCAAAATAGCCCTTAGGTTGCATGAACAAAATCCATCCCATCGATCCGATATAAGGCGGGGTCATAAATGGAATCATAAAAACAATATCTAACTTACTATACTTTCCTACATCTGTTTTACTCATAATGAACGCCAATGGAAATGCAAATATTGTAGCTCCTATTACAACGAGTACACCTAGCAGCATCGAATTCAGAAAAATCCCAGCTAATCCGCCACTCTGCATGACTTCAAAAGGCTTTAAAAAATTCCAACTGCTATTTTCATATACACTAGAAAATAAAATGAGAAAAAGCGGAATGACGATTAACATCGCCACAAGTAACAACGCTACTGTCATTCCAACTTGTCTTACTGACACGAATCGATTTACCATGTAATCACCATCTTATTGAAATACTTTCTTAAATTGTTTTCCTATTGCATCTTGTTCTTTCTCAACTGTTTTCCAGTCAATATGTAATACTGGAATCTCTTCTACATTCGGTCTATTTTCAGCTTTTATATCTTTTCTACCTGGCAATAAATACGCTTTAGAAACTTGTTTTTGTACATCATCTGATAATAAATAATCAATAAACTCTTTTGCACCTTCTACATTTTTACTACCCTTCATAATGCCTGCTGCACGTGGACTAATAACTGTTCCGCTTTTTGGATATACGATATCAACCGGTTCACCCTTAGCTTTTGCACTGTACGTCATATAATCAACACCCGCAATTACCATATCTTTCGCACCTGTTACAACTGGGTCTAACGCTTCTTGGTTTGCCCCCGCTACTGTACCTTCATTTTTCTTAAGTTGTTCAAATAATTTCCATCCATCTTGTCCATTCTTTTTCACATATCCTGTTACAAAGTCTAAAGCTGAACCTGAAAGTGCTGGATCTGGAAGATTCACTTTTCCTTTCCATTCTCCTTTCGTTATATCGCTCCAATCTTCAGGTGCTGTTTTCACATTTTTTGTGTTGTACACAATTCCTAATGCGGAAGCACTATATCCGAAATAATGTCCTTTATCATCTGACCATTCAGAACGTAGCTTATCAGCTTGTTTCGCTTCTTTATAAGGTAACGTTTGACCATCTTTCTTTAGTCCTTCCATCGCTGGTAAAGAAGCGAGTACGACAACGTCAACGACTGGATTTTTCTTTTCAGCTTCCATTCTCGCTAAAATCTTACCTGTTGTTCCTTGAAACATTTCCACTTTTATACCGGTTTTCTTTTCAAAGTCCTTTTGAATTTTTTCTGCTAATCCTTTCGGTCCTGCACTATATACAACAATTTTCTTTTCATTAGAATTTTTATTTTTTGCATCTGCACTACCTGTCTTTGAACTACAACCTGTTACTACAGCTGAAAATAGTAAAGTACATACAAATAAAGACTTAAGCGAACTGAATTTCTTCATACGACTCTCCCCCTATATGATGAATACATTTTTTTGGTACATATAACGATACCGGTTTACCGACGCTTAGCTTACTATTGTGATAAGCTGTCCATACACCGAGTGTCCCCATGTTTACTTTCACTTCATAACGTTCTCCTACATATGTAACGTGCTGAATTTCACCTGTATACGTATCGCACACTTCATTTTTTGCCCAGTTCACGTGCTCTGGACGAACCATTTGTTTATTCTCTACAAGCCAATTTGCCTTACCAACAAACTTTGCAACAAATTCATGAGACGGCTTCACATAAATATCTTCTGGCGTTCCTTTTTGTAATACTTCTCCTTGTTTCATGACAATAATTTGATCTGACATTGACATAGCTTCCGTTTGATCATGCGTTACATACAATGCCGTTAAGCCAATAGAATGAACGATATCCATAAGCTCTAAGCGCATTTCTTCACGCAAAATTGCATCGAGTGCACTAAGCGGTTCATCAAACAAAATAAAATGAGGTTTTGTTACAATTGCTCTAGCAAATGCAACACGTTGCTGCTGTCCACCAGAAAGTTCGTGTGGATATCTTTTCTCCATACCTTGCAGGCGAACTCGTTTTATCGCATCTTCTACCTTTTCTCGTAAATGATTCGTTTGCTTTGTAGCCCTTAATCCAAATGCAACATTTTCAAACACAGTCATATGCGGCCATAAAGCAAAATCTTGAAATACCATACCGATATTCCGTTCATAAGGAGATGTTTTTATTTTTTTCGCACCAGAATACATACACTTATCTCCAAAATATATTTCACCTTTATCCGGCTCTTCAAGCCCTGCAATCATTCTAAGTAAAGTCGTTTTTCCGCATCCAGAAGGTCCTAAAAGTGTGGTGAATTCCCCTTGTTTCATGACAATTTGCAGTGGTTTTAACGCCTGTGTTTGTCCAAATGTCTTTTCTAATCCGTGAATTTTAATATCCATTGTTTCACCTCTCTCCCCTCATTCTTAACCTGCTTTCATTCTATATGGAGGATTTATACTGAATGTTAATGTACTGTAAAGATTAAATTAAAAAACTTCTAATAAACTATTTATTTCTATAGATTTTTTCTATAGTTAAAATAAAAAAGGCGGGCAATTCATAATGAATCTCTTAAAATTAGAAATTGTAGTGCTTATTAAGAAATACAAAAAGCTTACGATTGTTGCAGAAAAACTTGGCGTGAAACAACCTACTATTACATTTCATATAAAAAGCTTAGAAGAGGAACTCGGTATGTCTTTATTTGAATTACGTTCCGGAAGGTATTTCTTAACAGAGGCTGGCGAGGCATTGCATCATTATGCTTGTAAAATAGATGCACTTATGAAAGAAGCTAGGCGGGTCACACAAGAGTTTAAAGATTTTCATAAAGGTGCTATAACAATCGGTGCTAGTTATGTACCAGCGACTTATCTTTTACCAGAAGTTGTTCACCAATTTCAATGCGAATTTCCTAATATAAAAATAACACTCATGGTAAAACCAGCTCCTGAAATTCGAATCATGCTACAAAATCATGAAATTGATCTCGGAGTAATTTCTGCTGCACCATTTGATGAACCACTTTTAAAACAAACGAATGTAATGCCTGATACACTTGTTCTCGCTTTTTCCAAAGAACATCATTTTGCTAAAAAGACAAATGTATCATTACAAGATATCGAAAAAGAACGTATATTATTGCATCGTAATCCATCTACAACGAGAGATTTACTTACACAATGGACACTAGCACATAACATCACATTCCAATCTGAAATTGAACTAGATTCATTAGAAACGATGAAACAAATTTTAAAATACGGGAATGGCGTCGCTTTTATTTCTAAACTTGCTATTGAACAAGAAATACAGCGAAATGAGCTATGCTATATACCAATTCCAAGATTTGAATTTCAGCGTAACATTTATACGATTCATCATGAGGACAGATGGAATTCTAAAATCATTTCTTTTTTACTACATAGCATCATTTCTTTCGCAGCCAAAAATTAAAAGGCTGTCGTTATACACGACAGCCTCTTAAACTAAAACTCTATTTATTTTTCTTCGCCTCAATTTTTGCTTGTGCCTCTTCAGCCTTATCTAATGCTTCTGAAACTTTTTTCTCTTTTTCTTTCACTTCATCTATACTATCGACAGCTTTAATAAGTTTATCGATTCCTTCTTCTTCTACTTTTCTCCGCTTTGCCACTCTTTCATTTACTTTCTCTTCCACATCTTTTGCTTTTTGAAGCATATTCTCTGCATTTGATTTTACAGATTTTTCAAGTTCATCATCTTTTTTCTTTTGTAACACTTCATTTGCAATATCTTTCGCTTCTAAATACTTACCGTCTTTTAATGCTGTTGCTCCGTGATCCATTATCTCGGCAATTTCTTTATATGATTTCGCTTCATTTCCTGATTTCTCTTTTTCTGCTTTTTCGAACCACATTGTTGCATCACTATATTTTTCATCTTTCAATGATTGCATACCTGTTTCAATATACGTGTCATAATTGCTACATCCAGCCATTACAACTAACAGAAAAAGCATAACAAAACTTATTTTTTTCATGATGTTTTCTCCTTTTCTTTGTCTGCTCACTTTACTGTAACATACATGAAAAAGAGTTTCAAAAACTAAAATACTAATTTGGTCATTTTTTATCATTAAGTCAAATTTTCTTTTAGGCTGACACATCCACTTGCTTTTTCGCTACATGCTTCTTCACTCCAACTAAAACAACTAACAATAATCCTCCGCCTATTGTCATCATAACAATGCTAGTCGGTAACATATCTAATAATAATCCATATACAATCATACCAAGCGGTGCGATAGCAGTAGCAATTGTTTCAAGCAAACCGAAAACGCGGCCTAAATAACTTGGATCTGTCGTCTTTTGCAAATGTACTTGCATCGGGATATTTACAGCCATCATTGATATACCCGTTAAAATCATAAAAGCAATATAGTACATAAAACTTACTACTTTCGGAATGGTAACTAACAATGGGAAGACTGTACATAAACTTAAACCCGCAAATAAAAACAGCCCAATATAAACAGAGCGAAACGGATTATTCACTTCTTTACGTACTGATAATGCAATCGCACCAATTAGCATCCCGACTGCTAACATGCCCTCTACAACACCGAGTTGCTTCGAGGATAAATGCAGGTTTTGAATAATAATAAATGGTAGTGAAACGAACAGTGCACTTGCAAAAAAGTTTACCCATAGCCCTATTTTCATTAAACCATATATTTCATGCTGTCTTTTTATATATGAAAAACCTTCTTTTATACTCATCAAAAAATGCTCTTTACTTTCAACCATTTCTTTTTTATATAAATCAAATACGATAAATAATTGTACAATTACCGCTAAAAAGAATGTAATACTATTTAACAGAAAGAACGACTTAATTGAAAAGAAACCAAATACAACTCCGCCAATAATTGGGGCTAAAATATTCGATAATGATGCTGCAGTCTGGTTCAAAGCACTCGCTTTTTGAATACGCTCCTCATCTACTAAATTAGGAATAGACGAAGTTAATGCTACAGAATAAAAACTTGCACAAATTGATAATAATGCCGCTGATACATAAATAAACAGTAGTGATGGCCCAAAAGTAGTTGCAAGAATAAACATAATAAGCATCGTTAAACTACTTAATAAATCTGTGCCAATGACAAGCCATTTTCGATTGACGCGGTCAGCTACAGCACCTGCAATTGGGCCACAGATCATTCTTGGTATTGATCCGCAAATAAGGGTAGTTGCAAACCCCATTCCTGAACCAGTTGTCTTTAATACGTATAACCCCATTGCAAACGTATAAATACCCGCCCCTAACAAGGACGTCATTTTTCCAATCATCATTAAAATAATATTTCTCGTTGCAATCTTCATTTTCCAATCATGTTGACCTATACTTACATCCCCCATTATGCCACTCTCCCCTTAAAAGTTAAATTGTGTTAAACTTATTATATAATCAACTTTCCAATTTTTACAATAAAAAGTTTAATTGTATTTAACTTTTAAATTATAAAGGAGCATATGATGGCTACTCTCGGTGCAAAAATTAAAACGTTACGAAAAGAAAAAAAGCTTACTCAAACTGATTTAGCAGGTTCAGAACTGACAAAAAGTATGCTAAGCCAAATTGAAAACGGAAAAGCTACACCTTCCATGAAAACATTACAATATATTGCTGAAAAACTTGGATGCGAAACGAGTTTTTTACTAGAAGATGATGATGTGGAAATGATAGAACTCATTCAACAAATGGAACAACTAATAAAAGCAAATAAGTACGATGAAGTATATGAGATCTTACTACCTATCGTTCAAAAAGAGCTACCTCCCACTTTGAATACCGCTCGTTTATATAAACAATTTGTAACAGCTGCGGCTAAAATGAAAGATTACAATATTGAACATTACGTGGAAAAGGCTACTTCTATTTTTGAAAAATATACGTTATACCGGGAAAGTACGGAAACAAAATTAAAATTATCCTTTACGATATTCACACGTAAAAAGTATGCTGAATGTTTACAACTCATTGCTAGCATCCGAAATGACTATGAAGAGAAACATTTAGAAATGGATCTCATTATACATATCGAGTTATATTTATATGAGGCAATTATTTTTCTTGCATATGGTAATTACGAACAATGTGAAAGTGTCATTTTAGATGCACTTGCATTTTCAAAAAAACATCAAGTGTATTATAAAACAGATGAATTTTACCGTATTTTATCTTACCAAAAAGTCCTCACGGCTGATAAAGAACAATATTTACATTACATAAAAAAATCAGAGCAATTTGCCATTTTTACAGAAGATACTTTATCTGCAGCGGTTATTAATCTTTTAAAAGCTTACTACTACAACACAATTACTCATGAATATACTATTGCATTAGAACATGTAGAACAATTTCGAGAAAAACTAAAAGATGAGCGGATTTTTCAAGATGATGGATCGTATTATCTTGAAAAAGGAAAAGCTTTGTATGGTTTAAAACAATACGAAGAAGCTTTAAAAACATTACAACGTGCTATCATACCAGATTATATAAACCATCCACTTGATCACGCACGGCTTACAACAGCTGGGGCATATCGTGCTCTTTGTTATGTCAAACTTAATGATAAAAAAAGAGCTCTTGAAGAAGTAACAGAAGCATATGAAATCGTACAGTCCTATCCTGATTCCATCTTCACTTCATTTATTAAAGAAACATTACAAATAATACAAAAACTTTAAGAATGTCTCGAAATGGTATATTATTCCTCTTTTTTAGCAAAGATAATAATGATGGGAGGAATATAAATGAATATTCAACGTGCAAAAGAGCTTTCTGTGTCA
>Ga0102589_1003895_pt1 | contig 14722 bp, 9 predicted proteins | sample AraplaMF_Col_mLB_FD_76858 | JGI IMG/M metagenome (GOLD analysis project Ga0102589, IMG submission 76858) | Arabidopsis root microbial communities from the University of North Carolina, USA - plate scrape MF_Col_mLB | ecosystem: Host-associated > Plants > Roots > Endosphere | place: USA... | reverse complement strand
CAGCGTGACCATGATGGTCATCTGCAGGCCGCGCCAGAACAGCACGCTGTACTCGGCGATGATGTCGGCCCTGAACCAGCCGAACCAGAGGACTTGCTCCATAGCGGGGAAGTCTCAGCGTTTTATTGCGCGGGCAACGCGGGTGCGTCGGCCTGGAACCACTTCTTGTAGATGGCGGCATAGCTGCCGTCGGCCTTGACGGCGGCCAGGCCCGCGTTGAGCTTGGCCAGCAGGTCCTTGTTGCCTTGCTTCACGACGATGCCGAAGTATTCCTTGGGAAAGCTTGCGTCGCTGACGGTCTTGAGCTGCTTGTGCTCCTGGGTGCGGAAGGCGATCACGCCGTTGTCGCCGATGGCGGCATCCAGGCCGTTGTTGGCCAGCTCGGAAATCACCACAGGGGTGCTTTCAAAGCGGCGGATGTCGGGGTTGGTCTTGCCGAATTCGCGGGAAGCCATGTCGTCGCCGGTGCTGCCGGTGACCACGCCGATTTTCTTGCCGGCCAGGTCTTTCAGGCCCTTGGCGGTGCTGTTGCTGTGCACGGCGATCAGCTGGCGCGCTTCGAAGTAGGGGGTGGTGAAGTCGTAGGACTGCTTGCGCTTGTCGTTGATGGTGACGCCGGAGATGACCAGGTCCACGTCGCCGTTGTTCAGGGCCGCGAAGATGCCGGTCCAGGGGGTGTTCACGATCTTGATCTGCAGGCCGGCCTTCTTGGCGATGGCATTGATCATGTCCACGTCGTAGCCGACGATTTCCTTGGTCGGGCTTTCATAGGCAAAGGGGCGGTAGGTGGCGCTGGAGCCGACGACCAGCTCCTTGTTTTGCGCGTGGGCGGCGCCAAAGGCCAGGGTCAGCAGGCCGGCGGTGGCGGCGATCTTGTGGAGGAAGTTCATAGTCAGTGTCCAGAAAGGGAAAGGGATAAATGCTTGCCGGCCCGCACGGGGAGGCGAAAAGCGAAAGTAGCCAATGGTAACGCGTGCAAAAGCCATGCCCGCTGGCTGGCGGGCAGGGTTTTCGCGAAGAAAGATAAACGGGCGGGAAAAACGCCCCAAAGGAGGGCTGGGGGGCTGAGGGTCCCAAAAAAACCAAAAAATCGAAGAGCCGAAAAGGCCGGATAGGCGCTCAGCCGGTACGCAGCTGCTGGTTGAAAAACGCCACGGTGCGCTCCCAGGCCAGCTTGGCGGCGGCCGCGTCGTAGCGCGGCGTGGTGTCATTGTTGAAGCCGTGCTGGGTACCGGGGTACTGGTAGGCGGTGTAGGTGGCGCCAGCCGCCTTCAGGGCCGCCTCATAAGTCGGCCAGGAGGCATTGATGCGCTCGTCGACCGCCGCGAAATGGATCAGCAGCGGGGTTTTGACCTTGGCCGCGTCTTCGGCCGGCGGCTGGTTGCCGTAAAAAGGCACGGCGGCGTTGAGTTCGGGCAGGCGGGTGGTGAGGGTATGCGTCATGCCGCCGCCGTAGCAGAAGCCCACTACGCCCAGCTTGCCGTTGCAATCGTCCCGGGCCTTGAGCCAGGTGACGGCGGCGACAAAGTCTTCCACGCATTTGCGCTGGTCGAGCTTGGCGAACAGCTCGCGCGCCTTGTCCTCGTCGCCAGGGTAGCCGCCCAGGGGCGTGAGGGCATCGGGCGCGAAAGCGATGAAGTTGTCCAACGCCAGCCGGCGCGCGATGTCTTCTATATGGGGGTTAAGGCCGCGGTTCTCGTGGATGACCAGCACGCCGGGCAGCTTGCCGCTGGCGTTGGCCGGTCTCGCGAGGTAGCCCTTGACGGTGCCGGTGCCGGCGGAAGAGGGGTAGCTCACCATCTCGGTCTTCAGGCGCTTGTCGTCTTTGGCGATTTGCTGCCCCGCGGCAAAGTTGGGGCTCAGGGCGGCCAGCAGGGCCGCCGCCGTCATGCCGGCGGTGGCGAATTTCTGGGCGCGCTCCAGGAAGCCGCGCCGGTCCAGGCCGCCGTGCACATAGGCGTCAAACAGAATCAGCAGTTCCTGGTCAAAGTCCTGGGCGGTCTTCAGTGGCATGGCAGCTCCTGCAAAAGGTCCAGCATAGCCATTCAGGCGCCGGCTGGCAAAGAGTGCCTCGTGCGCGGCATGGCACCCCCACCTGCCGCAGCCACCTTGCTATGAAACAGATAGCTGCCGGTACGCGTGTTGACTGGGTCGTGGGGCCCTGCTGCGCGCGAGGGCGGCGGCATCCGCAAAAAACCTGTTTTAATAGCGCCTTGGGCCGTCGCGCGCTCAATTGACAAGGCGGGCTTTCTGTGACTCACTGGACCCACCGAAGCCAACCAGTCGAGCTGCCGCTGGTTTTAATTAGGGCAGTGGCGCCCCACATCAACGAGGAGAACCGCATCTTGAACCTGATTTCATGGCTGATGGCATTGCTGGGCGTGGCTGTGGGCGCGCTGGTCGGTATCCTGCTGCATGCCCGCTGGCTGCGGCAGCAGGCGAGCGAAAAACTACGGGTTCCCAAAAAATGGCCGCTGGCCGCGCGCGCGGTCGTGACTGACGACGAATATGAAGTCTGGAAATGGCTGCGCAGCGCTTTCCCCGAGCATGCGGTCATGCTCAAGCTGCCGGTGCTGCGCTTTACCATCCCGACCGAAAAAGACAAGGAAAAGGACAAAAACAAGGAGAAGAAAGAGCGCCTGCTTGAGCTGCTCAACGGCGTCTACACCACCTTCACCATCTGCACGCTGGACGGCACGGTGGTGGGTTGCGTCGATTTGCGCGGCAAGCGCGATGTGAGCCGGGCCAGCCGGGAACTCAAGGAAACCCTGCTGTCCGATTGCGGCATTCCCTACACCACGATGAAAGCCAGCCGGCCGCCCACCGTCAGCGCCATGCGTGCGGCCTTCCTGGGTGAAATTCCCGAGGAACTGATCCAGGAGCACCAGGAGACGCGCGGCGGCGACACCAGCTTCCATGCCGACCTGGAGTCATTCACCCGGGAGCGTGTCAGGGCCGCCAAGGACGCCGCGCTCGAGGAGCTCAACAAGGAAACCAGACAAGAAGCCGCCCAGGCCGCCGCCAATCGCGACGTCGGTTTCAACCCCGACGGCACGGGTGGGCTTCGCATCGACAGGAAGGCCCAATTTGCCGTGCAGTGGGATGACTCGTTCATCGACCCCACGGACGCGCGGTCGACCAGGCGCGGGTAAGGGCAGGGCGATGAGCGTGGCCTTCCAGCAGGCATTTGCCCCGGCACGCCTTCAGTCCTGCGGCGCTATTGCTGCCGCGACGAAAACGCCATCGTGAGCAGGCTGGGCCATACCCGGGACAAGATTTACAAGACCGTGGCGCGGCAGCTTCACGGCAGGGTGCCGTGCTGGGTCTGCGGCGAGCACGTCACGCCCGAGGCCGCGACGCTGGAGCATATTCAGGCTTTGAGCGAGGGCGGCAACAGCCACCAGGAAAACCTCGCGATCAGCCACGAGGTCTGCAACGGCCGCAGGCATGCCGTCGGCACTGTGCCTGACTCGGTCGACGCTCCGGGGAGAGTGCTCAGGCGTGCCGCGGCTGACCCTGGCGCTCCCGTATGAGGCAGGGCTTGTTGCGCGGCGCATGGATATCGGCTGTGCTGCTGGCCGGCCTGGCATTTTCAGGTTTTCCCGCGTATTCGGCCGCCCTGCAAAAACCGGCCGGGGTACAGGCGCCGGCAAAGGTGCAAGCGCCCGCCACCGCCTCGGCACAGGCCGATACCGGAAATGAAGTCGCCATCGGCGGTGAAGGCCGCTACGCCTTGTCACGCTCATTCTTTTACCTGGAGGATGCGAGCGGCGAGCTGGTGCTGGCTGACCTGCTCAGGCCCGAGGCCCAGGCACGCTTTCAGCCTGTACCGCAAACCGGCCCGGCCACCAACTTCGGCCTGACCCGCTCAGCCATCTGGCTGCGCGTGACGTTGCGCGCCGCGCCTGATGCCCCCCCCGACTGGATGCTGGAGCTCGCCTATCCGCCGCTGGACCGGCTGGAGCTCTATGCACCGGACGGCAAGGGCGGCTTCAGCCGGCAGTTGGGCGGCGACCTCTCGCCCTTCGCCGAGCGCGCCGTCGTGCACCGCAACCATGTGATGCCGCTGCGCCTCAAGCCGGGCGCTGCCAGCACGCTCTACCTGCGGGTAAGCTCGGGCGGCACGGTGTCGGCGCCGGTGAACCTGTGGCAGCCCGCGGCGCTGTGGCGGCACGACCAGGCCGAGTACGCCACCATCAGCCTGTATTTCGGCCTGCTGATAGGCCTGCTGCTGTATAACCTGCTGCTGTTTTTTTCCGTGCGCGATCAGGCCTATCTGATCTACGTGGCTTTTGTGGGCTGCATGGCCATGGCGCAGGCGGCTCTCACGGGTTTTGGCGCGCAGTTTCTGTGGCCGGACCAGCTCTGGTGGAATAGCGTGTCCCCGCCCGCCGGCATGGCCGCGACGGCGGTCTTCGGCCTGCTGTTCGCGCGCAGTTTTTTGTCCAGCGCGCTCAGGATGCCGCGCCTGGACCGGCTGATGCAGGCCCTGGTGGCGGGCTGGCTGCTGACCTTGCTGGCGGCGCTGACGCTGCCTTACATCGTGTCGTCGCTGATGGTCACGGTGCTGGCGGTCTTCAGCGTCATCACCCTGGTGGTGGTGGGCGTGCTGAGCGTGCGCGCGGGACACCCGGGGGCGAAATATTTCCTGGCGGCCTGGGCCCTGCTGCTGGTGGGCGTGGTGACCCTGGCGTTGCACAACACCGGCGCGCTGCCGTCCCATGCGCTGACGGCCAACTCCCTGTTGATAGGCTCAGCGCTGGAGATGGTGGTGTTGTCGTTTGCGCTGGCCGATCGCATCAACGTCACGCGCCGCGAAAAAGAGCAGGCGCAAGCCCGCATCATGGCCGAGCATGCCATGGTCGAAGCCCTGAGCGCGTCGCAGGAAAATTTCCGCACGCAGCTCAAAGAGCGCGAGATGATCCTGGAAAACTCCATCGTCGGGATCGCCTTCCTGACACCGGACGGGCGCTTTCGCTGGGCCAACCAGGCCATGCTGGAAGTCTTCGGTGCGGGCAGCAACGAGCTGACGTCGATGGAGCCCTTTTACCTTTCACGCGAGGAATACCTGCGGGTGGGGGGCGAGGTAGCCGCCTGCGTCGCCCGCGGCGAGAACTACGAGGCCGAGATCCAGGTGAAGCAGTACGACGGCACGCTTATCTGGGTGTCGCTGTCGGGCAAGGCGGTGAGCGAGCGTGACCTGAGCCAGGGCACGGTCTGGGTCATCATTAACATCACGCGGCGCAAAGAACTGGAGGCGCAACTCGTGCGCACCTCTTCGGAGCGCGAAGCCATTCTCAACAGCGCGCTGGTGGGCATCGTGCTGTCGGTGAACCGCCGCCATGAATGGGTCAACGAGAAATTTGCGCAGATGATGGGCAGCCCGCGCGAGGCACTCATCGGCCAGCCTTCGAGCTACATCCACCCTGATCTGGCTACCTGGGAGCAGTTCGGCAAGGAGGCGCGCGAGGCACTGGCCACCACCGGCAGCTATATCAGCGAGCGCCAGCTCAAGCGCCGCGACGGTGAACTCTTCTGGGTGCAGATGGCAGGCAGCTGTGTGCAGGCCAGGGAACCCGAATCGGGCGTGATCTGGGCCTTCCTTGATATTACCGAGCGCAAGAAATCCGAAGAGGACACGCGCGAAGCGCTGGAGCAGCAGCGTGCGCTCAACGAGTTGCGTACCCGCTTCGTGGCCATGACCAGCCATGAGTTCCGCACGCCGCTGTCGGGCATCCTTTCGGCCGAGGAATTGTTGCGGCACTACGGCAACCGGTTGCCTGAGTCCGAGAAGCTTGAAATCCTCGACAGCATCGCCGCGGGCGTCAAGCGCATGACGCGCATGCTGGACCGCGTGTTGCTGCTGGGCAAGGCCGATGCGCAGATGCTGGAGTTTGAACCGCATCCGCTGGACCTGCGGGAGCTGTGCCAGCAACTGGTCGAGGAAGCGCGGATGCAGCAGCCCGGCAGCCTGTGCGAGCTGCGCCTGGAATACACGGCCGGGACGGAGCCGGGCCTCTACGATGAAAAACTTCTGCGCCATATCTTCGGCAACCTGCTGTCCAATGCGGTCAAGTATTCGCCGCTGGGCGGCCTGGTGCTCTTCCGTGTGCGCACCGAGGAAGATATGGTGGTACTGGAAGTGGAGGACGAAGGCATAGGCATTCCGGACGACGAACTGCCGCACCTGTTCGAGTCTTTCCACCGTGCCAGCAATGTGGGCACCATCCAGGGAACGGGCCTGGGCCTGGCCATCGTGCGCAACGCGGTCGACATCCATGGCGGCACCATAGACGTGCGCAGCAGTGCTGGCTCGGGCACCACTTTCACGGTGCGCCTGCCGGTCAGGCATTAAAGGAGCCTTGGCATGAATACACCGACCATCATCCAGAGGCGCAGGCTGCTGCAGTCGCTGGCGCTGGCGGGCGCCGGTGTTTACCTGCCGGGAAGGGCGGCCGCGCAAACGCGCTTGGCCGGCGACCCCTTCACCTTGGGTGTGGGCAGCGGCTCGCCCACCCATGAGTCCGTCGTGCTCTGGACGCGGCTGATGCTAAAAGAGGACGAGGCTTTGCGCCGGCAACGCGGCCCGGTGGCTGTGCGTTGGGAAGTCGCGCACGACGAGGGCTTTGCCCGCATCGCGCAGACCGGCCAGGCGCGGGCCTTGGACGGGCTGGCGTACTCGGTGCACGTGGAAGTAGGCGGGCTGGAGCCCGACCGCTGGTATTTCTACCGCTTTGCCGTGGGCGATGCCGTGAGTGCCACCGGGCGCACGCGTACCTTTCCTGCGCCTGGTGCCCTGGTGGCGCGCCTGCGGCTGGCCTATGCCTCGTGCCAGCGCTGGGAGCACGGCTACTACAGCGCCTACCGGCACATGCGGGATGAAAACCTCGACCTGGTGATGTTCCTGGGCGACTACATCTATGAATACCCCAACGCCGGCCAGGCCGTTCGCAAGCCCTCTGGCAACTGGGTACTGACGCTGGATGACTATCGCCAACGTTATGCGCTGCACAAAAGCGACGCCGACCTGCAGGCCATGCACGCAGCCTGCCCCTGGTTGGTGACCTGGGACGACCATGAAGTGCAGAACGACTATGCAGGGGTATCACCCGGCTACAGCGGACCGCCCGTGGTTGATTTTGCGGCCCGGCGTGCCGCAGCCTACCAGGCGTTTTACGAGCACATGCCCTTGCGCGCCTCGGTGCTCACCCGCGCCATGACGGGCCTGGCCGGCGGCGCCGAGATGCGCATCTACCAGCGCCTGTCCTATGGCCGGCTGGCTTCACTCTACATGCTGGACGCGCGGCAGTACAAGGACGCACAGGTCTGCACGCGTGACGGGAGGGCCGGCTCCAGCTTGCTGAACCCGGCCAGCTGCGCCCCCTGGAAGGACTCGGCGCGCAGCATGCTGGGCGCACAACAAGAAAGCTGGCTCGATGCCGAATGGAGCGGCACCGTGGCCAAGGCTACCAGCTGGAACCTCGTGGGCCAGCAATCGCTCTTCGGCCAACGCGATTTCCGTCCGGGACCGGGGCAGGTGCTTTGGAATGACGGTTGGGACGGTTATGCCGCGGCGCGCACGCGCTTTACTGATTCGCTGCGCAAACATGCTGTGGCCAACCCCGTGTTGCTCGGCGGCGACGTGCACGAAAACTGGGTAGGCCACATCAAGGCCGACTATGCCGACCCAGCCAGCGCCGCAGTGGGCACGGAGTTCTGCGGCACCAGCATCACCTCACGCTCGACCGATAAGGCCAAAACCCCCGAAGTCCTGGCTGAGAACCCGCACTTTGTGTTTGCCGAGTCGGAGCGCAGAGGCTACGGGGTGGTGGAAGTCACGCCGGGCGTACTGACTGCTACGCTGCGTGTGGTTGATGATGTGACGCGCGCGGACAGTGGGGTGCAGACCCTGGCGAAGTTCGCGGTGCAGGCCGGACGACCGGTGGTTGAAAAAGCCTAAGGCCGGCTAGGCCTTGTACGTCGCCAAAAGGCCCTTGTCCAGGAAGGCATTGTTGGCCTCGCGCACCTTGGCGGCCTCGTCGTCGTAGAGAAAAGGCAGGAAGGCATAGCGCCGCCCGCGGGTCACCGTGGACACGGCATGCAGCAGGGAGCAGGAGAACACCACGGCGCCGCCCGGCGAGGGCTTGAAGGACCTGGGGCCGTATTCGGGGAAGCTGATCTCTCCGCCGTCGAAATCGTCGTTGAGGTTGATGGACACGGCAAAGCGCCTGTGGGCCGTCCCGCAGGTGGTGTTGTCCCGGTGGGCGCTGAAATGTGCCTGCTGGTCGGCGCGGTAGCAACCGATGATGTAGCGCTCCATTCGCGTGGCCTTGAACTGGTGCACCTTGGCAATCTCGGGAACGACGCGTCGAAGTATCCAGGATTGCGCCGCCTTCACGACGGCGGGGTCGGTGATGTCGTAGTCTTCGCGTCGCTTGTGTCCATGGTCATGAGCTAGGATGGTTCTGCCGTTTTCTTCGCGCATGAAACCAGACTCTTTGCCGCCGTGGGTTTCATAGAGATGAATGAGCTCCCGGCAAAAGCCCGGCGGGAAGACATTCGGCAGCACGAGAATGGGAGCCTGAAGTTCGATGCCCGCAAATTGGGAGGGCGGTGGCAACCCGGCGAGGTAGGACAGCAGGGCAGGCATGTCGCCGGCATCAATCAGAGGCTGCACCTTCAGTATCCTGAGGGTCGGGTCAAGGACAAAGCACAGGCGGCGGATGCGGGCCCGTTTTTCCAGCATGCCAGCGTCCTGCGGTGCCACGCCGTAACGCTCGCTGACTTGCGCATCAAAGTCCCAGATGAAGCGATATCCGGGATAGCGGTCGGCGACACGGCTTTCACTTTCGTCGCGAGGGTCCGTGCTGACGCCAAAAAAAGAACAGTGCGCATCGTTGAAGATGTCCTGCCGCTGCAGTGCGCAGGCTATGGCGGCTTGGCCCAGGGGGTGGGCGGCGCTGCCGAAAAAGCACAGCACGATATAGCGGCCGGCGGCGGCGTGAATCGAATAGCGCGGATTCGCGAAAGACCTTTGCCGGAACCAGGGCGCCGGATCGCCTGCGAGAAGATTGAAGTATTTGCCCATCGGATGAGTGGGAAGGCGGCGGGGTTTGGGAGGGTCAGGGGTTTGCTGTTTCCAGCAGCTCATTAATGGCGCTCAGGTCCGCCTCGCCCAGCGTGGCATTCGAGGCCTTCAGGCGCAGGCCCTGGAGCAGGGTTTCGGCCCGCGCCTTGTGCCAGTCGCGCTGGGCGGCAAACAACTGCTGCTCGGCGTTGAGCACGTCCATGTTGATGCGGGTGCCGACAAGGTAGCCCACCTTATTGGCGTCCAGCGAGCTTTTGCTTGAGGTGATGGCTGAAGCCAATGCCTGGACTTGCGCAGCGCCGTTGGCGACGCCCGCGTAGGCCTGGCGCGCCTGGGCTACCGCCAGCCGCCGCGCCGCCTCCAGGTCTTCGCCCGCTTTGCCTTTTAAGGCAACGGCTTCGCGTACACGCGACTGCACGCCGCCGCCGGCGTAAAGCGGGATGGTCAGGCTCAGGCCGACCTGGGTGGAGCGTGTGCGTGCGGAAATGTCGGTTGGAGAGGTGATGCTGCCCGAAGTGAAATTGCTTCCGTAGGTCGCGGTCATGTCCAGCGTGGGTGAATGCGCGGCCTGGCTCTTGGCGATCTCTCGATCTGCCACCTCCAGTGTCGCCTGGGCGATGCGCACCTGGATGGATTGTTCGCGCGCGCTGTCAAGCCAGGGCTGAAGGCCCGCAGGCTCCATACGCGGCAAGACACCGTCCCCGCGCAAACCTGCCAGACGTGCATGGGAAACTCCCAGGATGCGCGTCAGCTCGGCCAGCTTGCTCTGCAACTCGTTGCCCGCCACCACCGCCTGGGCGCGTGACAAATCCAGCCGCGACTGGGCTTCATGCACATCGGTCACGGTACCGGTTCCGCCTTCGAAGGTCCGGCGGGCCAATGCGCGCTGCTGTTCCATCGCGCCTGTCTGCAAGTGGGCCACGTGCTCTGCCTCCTGGGCGACCAGGATGTCCAGGTAGGCTTGCGCGGTGCGCAGGATCAGTTCCTGCTCGGCCTGGCGGAATTGGGCCTCGGCCAACAACTCCTGCTGCGCCGCCTGGTCCAGCGCGGCCGATGCGGTGGCGCGCCACAGGGGCTGGCTCAGCTGCAGGTTCCAGCTGCGCGTGTGCACGTCGCGTGCCTGGGGAGGAAGTTCGTCAAAGGATACTTGCCCCGCCTGCCGGTTGGTGGAGCCGACCAGGTTGACCGCCGGCAGCAGCGCAGCGCGCGCCTGGGGCACCCGCTCGCGCGCTGCCTGCAAGGCGTAGACGGCGCCGCGGTAAACGGGATCGCGTGCCTGGGCCTGCCGGTAGACCTCGAGCAAGTCGGCGGCCGGTGCGCCGAAAGAGGCTATCAGCAGTGGCAGCCCAAGCAGCCAGAACCGGCCGTTTCCCGCGTTCAGCGACCCCTGTTGATTGAATGCTTCAAGCCTGAAGCGCGCCGGACGCACCGGCCTGGATTTGGGGTCAGGCACCTCGACCTCCCTGTAGTAGTGTTCAAATTTGAACCATACGGGAGGCAGTGGGAGCTTCTCCTGTCAATTGTCCACGGCCGGACATTCCTTGCGGGAAATCTTTTGGGATGCGCTGGCGCGGCATGGCCGTCAGCGGGGTCAGACCTCGTTCCGCCTTCCGATTCAGGCCGCGAGCTCCGCCTCGTCTTCGAGGCTGTCGCTCAGGAAGCCGCCGCTCTGGTGTGCCCAGAGGCGGGCGTAGAGGCCGCCGTTGGCCAGCAGCGTGCGGTGGTCACCCTCCTCGACGATGCGGCCCTGGTCCAGCACGATGAGGCGGTCCATGGCGGCGATGGTCGACAGCCGGTGCGCGATGGCGATCACGGTCTTGCCTTGCATCAAGGTGTTGAGGCTGCCCTGGATGGCGACCTCGACCTCGGAGTCCAGCGCGCTGGTGGCTTCGTCCAGCAGCAGGATGGGGGCGTCCTTGAGCATCACACGTGCGATCGCGATGCGCTGGCGCTGGCCGCCGGACAGCTTCACGCCGCGCTCGCCGACGTGCGCGTCGTAGCCCTTGCGGCCGTGCGGGTCGCTCAGGTAGTCGATAAAACCCTCCGCTTCTGCGCGCCGGGCGGCGACACGCATTTGCTCCTCGGTCGCCGTGGGACGGCTGTAGGTGATGTTGTCGCGCACCGAGCGGTGCAGCAGCGAGGTGTCCTGTGTGACCATGCCTATGTGGCTGCGCAGGCTGTCTTGCGTGACGGTGGAAATATCCTGGCCGTCGATGACGATGCGGCCGGCGTCCAGGTCGTGAAAGCGCAGCAGCAGGTTGACCAGCGTGGACTTGCCGGCGCCTGAGCGGCCTATCAGGCCAATCTTCTCGCCGGGTTTGACGGTCAGCGTGAGGCCGTCAATCACCCGCTGACCCTTGCCGTAACTGAAGCCGATGTTTTCGAAGCGCACCTCGCCGCGCGGCACGTCGAGGACGGCGGCGTCAGGCTTGTCCTCGATCACGCGCGGGCGCGACAGGGTGTTGATGCCGTCCTGCACCGTGCCAACGCTTTCGAAGAGGCTGGTCATTTCCCACATGATCCAGTGCGACATGCCCTGCAGGCGCAGTGCCATGGCGGTGGCGGCGGCCACAGCGCCTGCACCGACCTGGCCCTGGCTCCACAGCCAAAGCGAGGTGCCCGCCATGCCCAGGATCAGGCCCATGCTGAGCGCATGGTTGACGATTTCAAAGGCACTGACCAGTCGCATCTGGCTGTAGCCGGTTTTCATGAACTCCTGCATGGCCGAGCGGGCGAAGGCGGCCTCGCGCTGGGTGTGGGAGAACAGCTTGACGGTGGTGATGTTGGTATAGGCATCGGTGATGCGGCCCGTCATCAACGAACGTGCGTCGGCCTGCTGCTTGCCAATGCGGCCCAAGCGAGGCACAAAGAAAAACAGCGCGGCAATGTAAAGCGCCAGCCAGATGAGGAAGGGTGCGATCAGCTTGGTGTCGAAGGCGGCGGCCAGCACCGTCATGGTGGCCACATAGACGGCCATGGCCACCAGCACGTCTGCCAGCACGAAGAGCGTATCGCGCACAGCCAGTGCCGTCTGCATGACCTTGGTGGTCAGGCGACCGGCGAACTCGTCCTGGTAGAAAGCCATGCTCTGGCCCAGCATCAGGCGGTGGAAATTCCAGCGCAGGCGCATGGGGAAGTTGATGGCGATGGTCTGGTGCTTGACGATGGTCTGCAGCGCCACCACCAGGATGCTGGCGACGACGATCCAGGCAAGTACGGTGAGCGTGCCGCCGTGGACCGTCCACAGCTGCGCCGGCTCGGCCTTGCCCAGCCAGTCGACGATGCGGCCCAGCATGGCGAACATCAGGGCTTCGAAGGCAGACATGGCGGCCGACAGCAGGGCCAGCGCCAGGATGTAGCCGCGCGCGCCGCGGCTGCAAGCCCAGATGAAGGCGATAAAGCCCTTGGGCGGCAGGCTGGGTTCACCCTCGGGGTAGGGGTGCAGCAGTTTCTCGAATTTGCTGAACAACATCGCTTCGGTAGGTGCTTTCGTTTGGTGTGCGCTGCCCGGTTATTTCACCAGTTCCAGCAGGCGGTCCAGGCCGCCTTCATTGATGGCCACCATGGCTTGCTCGCGCACGCGCGGCTTGGCGTGGTAGGCCACGGACAGGCCGGCCACGCCCATCATGGGCAGGTCGTTGGCACCGTCGCCCATGGCAATCGCCTGAAGCGGGTTGATGCCCAGCTTGCCGCAGGTCTCGAGCAGCATTTTTTTCTTTTCCGCGCCGTCGCAGATGTCGCCCCAGGGCTGATCCACCATCTTGCCGGTGAGAAACCCGTCCTGCACTTCGAGCACGTTGGAGCGCGTGTAGTCGATGCCGAGTTCGTCGCGCACGCGGTCGGTGAAAAAGGTGAAGCCGCCGCTGACCAGCAGCACCTTCATGCCGGCCTGCTTGCAGGCGCGTACCAGCTCGGCGGCGCCGGGGTTCAGTTTGAGGCGTTCGCGGTAGACCTGGTCCATGCTGGCCACGCTGACACCTTTGAGCAGGGCCACACGCTGGCGCAGGCTTTCTTTGTAGTCGCTGATCTCGCCGCGCATGGCCGCTTCAGTGATGGCCGCCACTTCGGCCTTGCGGCCTGCGGCATCGGCGATTTCGTCGACACACTCGATGTTGATGAGTGTGGAGTCCATGTCGAAGGCGATCAGTTTGAAGTCGCTGAGCTTGAGGGTGGGCGTGGCGACGTTGACGACGAGGCCGGGGGAGATCTCTGCGGGGGTCATGCGGGCGTGGCTTCCTTGGTGGGTTGTCCGAGTGAACGCAGGACGTCGCGCACCATCTGGGCGCGGTCCTTGGGATTTTCGAGCTCGCGCTCTATGCGCAGCTTGTCGTTGCCGGCCAGCCGGATGTGCCGGTTTTTCTGGATCAGCTGCATGATGGCCATCGAATCGATGGGCGGGTCCTTCTTGAAGGTGATGCTGATGGCGCCGGGCGCGGCATCGACCTTGACCACGCCGTAGGGCCTGGCGATCACGCGCAGGCGATGCACGTCGATCAGCGTCTGCGCCTGCGCCGGCAGCTTGCCGAAGCGGTCGACGATTTCCTCGAGCAGCGCGTCGATCTGATCGGTGTTCTTGGCGGTCGCCAGCTTTTTGTAGAAGGACAGGCGCAGGTGCACGTCGCCGCAATAGTCGTTGGGCAACAGGGCCGGGGCGTGCAGGTTGATCTCGGTGGTCACGCTGAGCGGCGACAGCAGGTCGGGCTCGCGCCCGGCTTTCAGCGAGGCCACGGCTTCGCCGAGCATCTCGTTGTAGAGCTGGAAACCCACTTCGAGCATGTTGCCGCTCTGGTTTTCGCCCAGCACTTCGCCGGTGCCGCGGATTTCCAGGTCGTGCATGGCCAGGTAAAAGCCCGAACCGAGTTCCTCCATCTGCTGGATGGCCTCCAGCCGCTGGCTGGCCTGTTTGGTCAGGCCTTCGATGTCAGGCACCATCAGATAGGCATAGGCCTGGTGGTGGCTGCGGCCCACGCGGCCGCGCAGCTGGTGCAGCTGCGCCAGGCCGAAGCGGTCGGCGCGGCTCATGACGATGGTATTGGCGGTCGGCACGTCGATGCCGGTTTCGATGATGGTGGAGCACAGCAGCAGGTTGTGGCGCTGGGCGATGAAGTCCTTCATCACGCGCTCCAGCTCGCGCTCGGGCATCTGGCCGTGGGCTACGGCGATACGGGCTTCAGGCAGTATCTCTTCGAGCTTTTCGCGCCGGTTCTGTATGGTCTCGACCTCGTTGTGCAGGAAGTAGACCTGGCCGCCACGCTTCAGTTCGCGCAGCACGGCCTCGCGGATCACGCCGTTGTTTTCGCTGCGCACAAAGGTCTTGATGGCCAGGCGGCGCTGCGGCGCGGTGGCGATCACGCTGAGGTCGCGCAGGCCCTCGAGCGCCATGCCCAAGGTGCGCGGGATCGGCGTGGCCGTCAGCGTCAGCACGTCGACTTCGGCGCGCATGGCCTTCATGGCTTCCTTGTGCCGCACGCCGAAACGGTGCTCCTCGTCGATGATGAGCAGGCCCAGGCGCTCGAACTTCACGTCCTGGCTCAGCAGCTTGTGTGTGCCGACCACGATGTCGACCGTGCCGTCGCCCAGGCCCTTGATGGCGGCGCTGATTTCCTTGCCGGAGCGGAAACGGCGCATTGCGGC
>Ga0102589_1003890_pt1 | contig 14754 bp, 17 predicted proteins | sample AraplaMF_Col_mLB_FD_76858 | JGI IMG/M metagenome (GOLD analysis project Ga0102589, IMG submission 76858) | Arabidopsis root microbial communities from the University of North Carolina, USA - plate scrape MF_Col_mLB | ecosystem: Host-associated > Plants > Roots > Endosphere | place: USA... | reverse complement strand
GTCAAAAAGTTAGCTTCGAAATCGAAGACGGTAACCGTGGACCTCAAGCTAAAAACGTAATCAAACTATAATTTTATAGTTGATGATGGAAAAAAGGATGGCTAATGCCATCCTTTTTTTGTTGTGGGGAAAGTTTTTTCAGAGCCTGTTTTTATATCTAAATCTCTTTTTCTATGTTACAACGGGTGAAAAATTATCTGGAATGCGTATTAGTTTCTGTAGAAGAATTAGTTCAGCAAGAGCATTTGCTGCGTATGATAGTAAATAACTATAAATTTGTATTCTCTATTGAAATAGGGGAATCTTTTTCAGATAGACCTTGAGTAACATCTTTTTTGTTAGCATTGTTGTTGGAATTTTGTACGTTTTGAGATGATGTTTCTAACAGTTGTTCTTGTTCCTTACTAGGGGTATTCAGAGCATCTGAGGGAATGCTATTAACCTGCTGATTTAATGGATTTTCTTTATCCATAGTATACAACTCCTTTTTAGAATTCGATAAAAAGCAATGTAATTATAAATAGCTACTTATATATATTGTGTTTTTGAATGACATTATATACAAAACTTATATTACAAAGTTAACTAATTAACGAATTGTTAGTGATGGATAAAGATGTACAAATTTGAAGTGTTTAATAAAAATTAAAAGCGGGTAACAAGTAATACTCTTTCTCATGTTTTATATAAGGATCATATTACAAATCAAAAAAGATGTAGAGAACCTTGGAAGAAAATATAGTCGTTTTTTAGGGGGAAGAAGAATAAATAAAATGATACTACGAATGTAAAAAGGCATTCCATAAAGGAAGGCCTTTTATTGTTCTTGTCATGATTTTGTCTTCTCACGTTTTTTACATTCTGGACATTTTGATTTACGAAACGGTTTAGCAAAGAATAGCAGAATGAAAAATAAACCGAATATAATACTAGCTGAGTTTTTCACGATAATGACGCTACTATTTTTCATTTGAATCGATGGTTGGATCTCTTTTTCTTCCATAGTGGCCCTCCATATATTGGATTTACATTTTAATTATAGCAAAGTTAATTGTTTTCATGATGTGAAAATAGGAAGGGATAATAAATATTTATAGGTAGTATAAATGCTGTTTTTATAACTTTAAAATTAAATCATTACTATATCGTGATTTTTTTATTTAACAAATGTTTGATAAATGATAAAAAATTGTAAAAAAGCGGAACTTGTAAGCTATTTCCTTTTCATAGATGCTAAAATTATATATGCAGCTGCTAATATAAATGGAAAAAAGGAGATAATGGAGTATGGAAAGTAAAGTGGAACGCTATGTCGAAAATTATGTTGTAACGAAAAATACGATGGCCTTACTTCCTGTTATTCTAAGTGAAAAGAAAATTGTTACGCGAGTCGTTGAAATGAATGATTCTTTTTTCGTATTTCAAAAACCTCTAGATATTATAGAAAGAAGTTGCCGCAAGCATGGCTCTAGTTTCTTAGGCAGAAAAGAAGGAACGAAAGAGTTAACTCATATTACACATAAAGCACCGATTGCGATTAGTCCAGCAGATCAACTTTATTTTTTCCCTACCTATTCTTACTCTAGAAAAGAGTGTGCTTGGTTGTCTCATTTTTATATTGAAAGTAATAAAGAATTAAAAGATGGAAATCTTATTATTAGATTTATAAATGGCTTTGCTGTGAAATTAGAAATATCAAAAACTAGTTTTGAAAATCAACAAAATCGTACAGCGAAATTACGTACTGAATATGAAGATCGTAGGAAAAAACAAGGGAATCCGTGTTTTAAAGAAATTGATAAAAGTGAAGAATCAACATTAAGACCAGCTTATGAGAAAGTGTATGTTGTTAGAGAAGAAGAAGTGTAATATAGAAAAAGCTGCCTCTAGAATGTTGCCTTAAGTGGCATTCTAGGACAGCTTTTTTTGCTATTTAAATATTAATAAGTTTCTTCCTTACGGGCAGCATCCATCATAATGAAGATAGCTGATAAAATATGCAAAATCATTCCTACAAACGGAATCCATGCAAGGCAAGAAGTTACAATTCCTAGCACATTACCGTTAGCACTCATATTAACTTTTTTAGCCAATACTAAAGTAACGATATGTAATACTAGCATGAAAAGAAGTGGTAACCAAAGTAAAGAAACAACAATAGTTCCTCCGAGTACAGGTATTCCCAGTAAAGCCTCTAAGGCACCAGTAACCCATTTTAATAATTTTACTGTGTCTTTCAAAGTATTTCCTCCTAAAAACATAAAATAAATATATTGCGATATTTAGTATAACAGATTTATGTTGTTATTTTAATAAAAAATGTAAAAAATACTATTTTTTTATATTTAAATAAATTATTTGTAATATACTATTTTTGAAGAGATATAAGGATATTGTTGGATAGGGTGTTATTAATATGTAATATATTGTCAAATATTGATAGATTATCATAGCTAAATAATGAAGGAATTCTTATGAAAGATATGGAAACTTTAATAAATACATCTCCATATGTCGTATCTACCATTTCCTCTTTCATATAAGCAATGATACAGTAGGGATAGTATTTAGAGTAAAGGGGTAAAGTGTAGAATGGATTTTCAGACAATCAAAGAGTATTTTTCACCAGAAAATATGGATCATATTGTTGAGAGTTATAAAGCGTTCGGACCACTTCTTGGTATTGGTTTACCGATGATAGAGGCGTTGATTCCAGCATTACCGCTTATTGTATTTGTACTGGCGAATGCTGTTGCATTTGGCTTTTGGCTCGGTTTTCTTTATTCATGGCTTGGATCAGTAATGGGTGCATTACTTGTCTTTTTCATCATCCGCCATTTTGGTCGCAGTCGTTTCTTTTCGTTTGTAAATAAGCATGAGAGAGTACGAAAAGCAATGGGGTGGATTGAAAGGAAAGGATTCGCACCGATTTTTGTTATATTTTGTTTTCCGTTTACACCGTCAGCGCTAATAAATGTTGTCGCTGGTTTATCCCGAATTAGTGTAAAACAGTTTGGTCTAGCGTTAGCATTCGGAAAACTTGTGATGATTTTTATTTTAACGTATATCGGTCATGATTTAATGTCATTTATTCATAATCCAGTGAAATCAGTTATTGTAGCGATTGGTATTTTTATTTTATGGTATGTCGGTAAGAAAATCGAAGTAAAGTTAGAACTACATTAAGAATAGTCTTCTTTGTAAAGGAAAGCTTCAGTATTAAAGGATAAGGGGAGAAGCAGATGAAGAAAACTTTGAAAAAAGAAGGCATAGAGTGGATACGAACAATTTTAATTGGTGTATTATTAGCTGTATTTTTTCGAACGTTTTTCTTTTCAACGTATGTTGTAGAGGGGAAGTCAATGATGCCGACATTGCAAGATGGCAATATGCTAGTTGTAAATAAGGTGAGTTATCAAGTTGGGGACTTGAACAGATTTGACGTTGTGGTATTTCATGCGAATAAAAAAGAGGACTATGTAAAGCGGGTTATCGGTTTACCTGGAGATCATATTGAATATAAGCAGGATAAATTATATATAAACGGTCAATTTATTGATGAGCCGTATTTAGAGAAGTATAAGAAAGAGATAAATGGAAGGCAACTAACAGGCGACTTTACATTAGAAGAGTTAACGAAAGAAAAGCTGGTGCCACCCGGGTTTATTTTTGTAGTAGGTGATAACCGGCTCGGGAGCTGGGATAGTAGACACTTTGGCTTTGTAAAAGCTGATACAGTTGTCGGTAAAGTTGATTTGCGATATTGGCCAATTCAAGAGGTGCAAACGAATTTTTCAAAAGGTTGATATAATGAAGTAGAAGTATAGAAAAGACAAACAACTCAGTTTGTCTTTTTTCGTGTACTATAATACAATTATAGTAGCAAACTAACGTTCGTTATGTAAGTGAAAGGTGGGGTTACATGTCACTTCGATTTGTGATTGGTAGAGCGGGAAGTGGAAAAAGTACACTTTGTTTACGCGAAGTGCAAGAAGAGTTAAAACAACGCCCGAGAGGGAAAACAATATTATATCTTGTGCCAGAACAGATGACATTCCAGACGCAGCAGGCGTTAATTGGAAGTGAGGATGTAAGAGGTTCTATTCGGGCACAAGTTTTTAGTTTTTCACGATTAGCGTGGAAGGTACTACAAGAAGTTGGCGGAGCGAGTCGTCTTCATATTGATGAAGCTGGTGTACATATGTTACTCCGTAAAATTGTAGAGTCTCGTAAAGATGGATTATCGGTGTTCCAAAAAGCAGCGGAGCAAAACGGTTTCTTTGAACATCTTGGCAGTATGATTGCAGAGTTTAAACGTTACAATGTAACGCCATCTAACGTATATGAAATGTGGCAACAATTAGATGCGCATAGTAGCAGTGCCGAACAAAAGTTACTAGCGAATAAAGTGTATGATTTACAGTTACTATACGATGATTTTGAACGTGCTTTAATTGGAAAATATTTAGATTCAGAAGACTACCTACAATTGCTAGTGGAAAAGCTTCCGCAGTCTGAATATGTAAATGGTGCGGAAATTTATATAGATGGATTTCATTCATTCTCCCCGCAAGAGTTAGAGATTGTAAGACAGCTTATGATTTGCGGAGCGAGAGTTACGATCACGTTAACGATAGATGAAAAAACGTTAGCGCAGCCAGTAAATGAACTTGATTTATTTTATGAAACGACGTTAACGTATGAAAAAATCAAACAAGTAGCGCGTGAAGAGAAAATAGAAATTGAAAAAACAATTCCACTTATGGAACAGCCGCGTTTTCATTCTCCGGCATTAGCACATTTAGAAGCTCATTATGAAGCGCGTCCGAATGAAAAATTTAACGGTGAAGCGAGTGTAACGATTAGTACAGCTGCGAATTTACGAGCAGAGGTAGAAGGTGTTGCTCGTGAAATTCGTAAACTTGTTGCGGATGAAAAATATCGTTACCGAGATATTGCAGTGCTTCTTCGTAATGGGGAAAGTTATTACGATGTGATGCGAACGTTATTTACAGATTACAATATCCCGCACTTCATCGATGAAAAGCGCCCGATGTCACACCACCCATTAGTAGAATGTATTCGTTCTGCACTCGAGATTATTAGTGGGAATTGGCGTTATGATGCGGTGTTCCGTTGCGTGAAAACAGAGCTTTTATATCCATTAGACGTAAGAAAAGAAACGATGCGTGAAGAAATGGATGAATTTGAAAATTACTGTTTAGCGTACGGTGTACAAGGAAAGAGATGGACTTCAGAGGATCCATGGATGTATCGCCGTTATCGTTCTCTTGATGATACGAACGGGATGATCACAGACAGTGAACGTGAAATGGAAGAGAAAATAAATAGGTTACGTGACGTTGTAAGAACACCTGTTATTCGCATGCAAAAAAGGTTAAAGCGTGCAGGAACAGTTATGCAAATGTGTGAAGCAGTTTACTTATTTTTAGAAGAACTGGATGTTCCGAAAAAACTAGAAGAATTACGTATACGTGCAGAAGAAAGTGGAGATTTCTTATTTGCGACAGATCATGAACAAGTATGGGAAGAAGTAATGAGCCTTCTTGATACGTTTGTAGAGATGCTTGGTGAAGAGAAAATGTCTCTTTCTATGTTTACGGACGTTATGTCGACTGGTCTTGAGGCGCTTCAATTTGCTAACATTCCGCCGTCATTAGACCAAGTGTTAATTGCTAATATTGATCACTCCAGGTTATCTGACGTGAAAGCAACGTTTATTATAGGTGTAAATGAGGGTGTTATTCCAGCTGCACCTATGGACGAAGGTATGCTTTCTGATGAAGAAAGAGAAGTTCTTGGTGCAGCAGGGATTGAGTTAGCGCCAACGACGAGACAAACTTTGTTAGAAGAACAGTTCGTTATGTATCAAATGGTAACGAGAGCATCTGAGAAGCTATACATTTCATGCCCGCTTGCAGATGAAGAAGGAAAGACGTTACTTGCGTCTAGCTTTATTAAGAAAATAAAAAGAATGTTCCCTAATGTGAAAGATTCATTTATTACGAATGACGTAAACGATTTATCACGTTCAGAACAAATTTCATACGTAGCAACGCCAGAAGTAACGTTATCTTACGTTATGCAGCAACTACAAACGTGGAAGCGATACGGATTTGAAGGGAATTTAGACTTTTGGTGGGACGTATATAATTTCTACGTAACTTCAGATGAATGGAAACAAAAAAGTAGCCGCGTCTTATCAAGTTTATTCTATCGAAATCGTGCGAAGAAATTAAGTACAGCAGTAAGTAGAGATTTATACGGAGATATAATTAAAGGAAGCGTCTCTCGTATGGAACTATTTAACCGTTGTGCATACGCTCATTTTGCGCAGCACGGTTTATCGCTTAGAGAGCGTGATATTTTCAAGCTTGATGCGCCGGACATCGGCGAATTATTCCATGCGGCATTAAAGAAAATTGCGGACAAGTTATTGCGTGAAAACCGTACTTGGGCGGATTTATCCATAAAAGAGTGTGAGCATCTTTCTGTTTTAGTAATAGAAGAAATCGCACCGTTATTACAACGACAAATCTTATTAAGTTCAAACCGTCATTTCTATTTAAAACAAAAACTACAACAAATCATTTTCCGTACGTCAATCATTCTTCGTGAACATGCGAAGTCAAGCGGATTCGTACCAGTTGATTTAGAAGTGCCGTTCGGTATGGGTGGTACAGGATCACTTCCGCCGATGGAATTCTCATTACCAAATGGTGTGAAGATGGAAGTAGTCGGCCGTATTGACCGTGTTGATAAGGCAGAAGATGAAAACGGGACGTTCTTACGTATTATTGATTATAAATCAAGTTCAAAAGCGTTAGATTTAACGGAAGTGTATTACGGATTAGCACTTCAAATGTTAACGTATTTAGATGTTGTTACTTCGAATGCACAGACGTGGATGAAAAAAGGCCACGCAGCATCACCAGCTGGTGTATTGTATTTCCATATTCATAACCCAATCGTTGAGATGAAAGGTGACGCATCTGAAGCTGAAATTGAAAAAGAAATTTTAAAGAAATTTAAAATGAAAGGACTCGTATTAGGAGATGCTGACGTTGTTCGTTTAATGGATAACAAACTTTCAACAGGGAGCTCAGATATTATTTCTGCTGGCCTGAAAAAAGACGGTAGCTTTAGTGCGCGTTCAAGTATTGCAAGTGAGCAAGAGTTTAACGTACTGCAAAAATATGTACACCATACGTTTGAAAATATCGGAAAAGATATTACAGAAGGTGTTATCGATATTGCTCCTTATAAAATGGGAAATAAAGCAGCATGTACGTTCTGTAACTTCAAATCTGTTTGTCAATTTGATGAGTCACTTGAAGATAATCAGTTCCGATCGTTAAAAGATATGAAAGATAGCGAAGCGATGGAGAAAATAAGAGAGGAGGTTGGCGGAGAATGATAGAAAATTGGCCTAAAAAACCAGAAGGTAGTCAATGGACAGATGACCAGTGGAAAGCTGTTGTAGCGAACGGACGTGATATTTTAGTTGCGGCTGCAGCTGGATCAGGTAAAACAGCAGTATTAGTTGAACGTATTATTAAAAAGATTATTAATGAAGAGAATCCAGTCGATGTCGACCGCCTGCTCGTTGTAACATTTACGAATGCAGCAGCGCAAGAGATGAAAAACCGAATCGGGGAAGCGTTAGAAAAGGTATTAATTGATGAACCAGGCTCTCAACACGTAAGAAAGCAGCTGAGCCTATTAAATAAAGCTTCCATTTCAACAATTCACTCATTCTGTTTACAAGTAATTAGAGGATATTACTACATGCTTGATGTTGATCCTCGTTTCCGTATTGCGAATCAAACAGAAAATGAATTGTTAAAAGAAGAAGTGCTAGATGACATATTAGAAGAAGAGTACGGAATCGAAGATAATACAATCTTCTTTGAACTTGTTGATCGTTATACGAGTGACCGTAGTGATGATGACTTGCAACGTATGATTTTAGCGCTTCATACAGAATCAAGGGCGCATCCAAATCCGGAAAAATGGCTTGATAAATTAGTAGAAGCATATGACGTAGAAGGAAAGACAATTGAAGATTTAGTATATGCTTCTTATTTATTAGAAGATGTGAAATTCCAGCTTGAAACAGCGGAACAGCATATTCGTAAGGCAACTGAACTCGCAATGCTTCCTGACGGTCCAGCGCCTCGCATTGAAACCCTGCAAGCAGATGTAGCATTACTTGGAACGCTATCATCAGCTGCTCGTGAGTCGTGGACAAGTGTGTATGAAGCGATGCAAAACGTATCGTGGCAAACGTTAAAGCGTATTAAGAAAAGTGATTACAATGAAGATGTTGTAAAACAAGTAGATTCTCTTCGTAATAAAGCGAAAGATGAAGTGAAGAAATTACAAGAAGAGTTATTTAGCCGCAAACCTGAAAGTTTCTTACGAGATTTTCAAGATATGTACCCAGTATTAGAAAAGCTTGTTCAACTTGTAAAAGTATTTACAGAGCGTTTCCAAGCGATGAAGCGAGATAAAGGAATGGTCGATTTCACAGATTTAGAGCATTTCTGTTTACAAATTTTAAGTGAACAAAGTGAAAATGGTGAAATGAATCCGTCAGCAGTGGCGCTCCAATATCGTAATAAATTTGCTGAAGTATTAGTCGATGAATATCAAGATACGAACTTCGTACAAGAATCCATTATTAAATTCGTAACGAAAGATTCTGAGAGTGAAGGAAACTTGTTCATGGTAGGTGACGTGAAGCAGTCGATCTATCGTTTCCGACTAGCAGAACCAGGATTATTCCTAGGAAAGTATAAACGCTTCACACAAGAAGGATTAGGCGGCGGAATGAAGATTGACTTAGCGAAAAACTTCCGTAGTCGTCATGAAGTACTAGCAGGTACGAACTTTATTTTCAAACAAATTATGGGCGAAGAAGTTGGGGAAATTGACTACGATGCTGACGCCGAACTAAAGCTAGGTGCTACCTATCCAGAAGATGAAGATGTAGCAGCAGAATTATTATGTATTCAGCAAACGGAAGAAGAAGTAATAGACGGTGAAGAAGGTGCAGAAGTCGAAAAAGCACAGCTTGAAGCTCGCCTTATGGCGCAGCGCATTAAAGCGATGGTTGATTCAGGTTATGAAGTGTATGACCGTAAAAATGATAGTATGCGTCCGGTGCAATACCGCGATTTCGTTATTTTACTTCGCTCCATGCCGTGGGCCCCGCAAATTATGGAAGAGTTAAAATTACAAGGAATTCCAGTATACGCTGATCTCGCGACTGGTTATTTTGAAGCGACGGAAGTAAATATTATGATGAACGTATTCCGCGTTATTGATAATCCGATGCAAGATATTCCGCTTGCCGCTGTACTTCGTTCCCCAATCGTTGGATTGAGCGATGAAGAACTTGCAACGCTTCGTGCTCATGGAAAGAAAGGCTCGTTTTATGAAGTAATGAGCTCATTCTTAAAAGGGGCACCGCTTGAAGAGGAGCAAGAACTTCATGATAAATTAGAGTGGTTTTATAACTTACTGCAAGGATGGCGTGAATTTGCACGTCAACAATCACTTTCTGATTTAATTTGGAAAGTGTACGGTGAGACAGGTTATTACGACTTCGTTGGCGGTTTACCAGCTGGAAAGCAAAGGCAGGCAAACTTACGCGTACTATATGACCGCGCAAGACAATATGAAGCAACATCATTTAGAGGATTATTCCGCTTCTTACGTTTTATTGAACGTATTTTAGAACGCGGTGATGATATGGGTACGGCGAGGGCCCTCGGTGAACAAGAAGACGTTGTTCGCATTATGACGATTCATAAAAGTAAAGGGTTAGAGTTCCCAGTTGTATTTGTAGCTGGACTCGGTCGTCGTTTTAATACACAAGACTTAATGAAACGTTTCTTATTGCATAAAGATTTCGGTTTCGGTTCGCAATTTATCGATCCGCGTAAACGAATTAAATATACAACATTATCACAGCTGGCGATTAAGCGTAAAATGAAAATGGAATTAATTGCGGAAGAAATGCGCGTACTATACGTAGCATTGACGCGTGCAAAAGAGAAGTTAATTTTAATTGGAACAGTTAAGGATGCAAATAAGGAAATGGAAAAATGGCTTGATGCGAGGGAACATAGTGAATGGTTATTACCAGATCATATACGTGCCGGGGCGTCTTGTTATTTAGACTGGATTGCACCTTCATTATATAGACACCGTGATAGTGAAATGCTTCTTGAATTAGGACAAGGAAGCATTCCGGATGAAATTTATGGGTATGACACGAGCTGGAAAGTAGAAGTTGTGGATGGTAACACACTACTTGCACCAGAGCCAGTTCAAGAAGAGAAACAAGAATTGTTAGAAGCGCTTCGTGAGAAAAAGGCTGTTCCCCTGCAAAGTGAACGGAAAGAAGAAGTGTACGACAGATTAATGTGGAAGTACGGATATGAGGAAGCAACATCTCACCGTGCGAAGCAATCTGTTACAGAAATAAAGAGAAATTATCAATCAGAAGATGGTAGTGATAACGCCTTTATTAAAAAACTACGTGCACCAATTAAAACACGTCCGCGCTTTATGGAGAAAAAAGGGTTAACGTACGCAGAGCGCGGAACAGCAGTCCATGCCGTTATGCAGCATGTTGATTTGAAGAAGCCGATTACGTTTGAAGTTCTTCAAGAGCAAATTGCTGGAATGGTAAATAAGGAATTATTAACATTCGAGCAGGCGGAAGAAATAACGATTGAAAAAGTAATTTCATTCTTTGACAGTGACTTAGGTAAAAGAGTATTAGCGGCGAAAAGTGTTGAGCGTGAAGTTCCATTTACGATGATGCTTGCAGCAGAAGAAGCATATCAAGATTGGCAAGGGAATAGCGGGGAATCGATTCTTGTCCAAGGGGTTATCGACTGCATGATTGAAGAAGAAGATGGTATTACGCTAATCGATTTCAAAACAGATACGATTGAGGGTAAATTCCCAGGTGGATTTGAACAAGCGAAACCAATTTTAGAAGATCGATATAAAGTGCAGCTTTCGTTATATGCAAAAGCACTGGAGAAAAGCTTACAACATCCTGTAAAAGAGAAATGTTTATACTTCTTTGATGGGAATCACGTTGTAAATATTGAAGAATAGAGGGGCTTGAAAATGGTAACGGAAAAAACGTTAAGAACTTGTGAACAGGGACACGAGTACTATAAAAGTAGCGATTGTCCAACTTGCCCAGTCTGTGAGAAAGAGAGAAAACCAAAAGAAGGTTTTCTCTCTCTTCTTTCAGCGCCAGCAAGAAGGGCATTAGAGCACCGTGGAATTCAAACTGTAGAAGAACTCTCAAAATATAGTGAAAAAGAAATTTTAAAACTGCATGGTATGGGACCTGCGTCTTTGCCGAAGCTTAGGAAGGCTTTGGAGGAGAGTGGGTTATCATTTAAATAAAATAGTGCCTCTTCACTACTTACTTGTTTATACCACTATTTGTGGACAGTGAAGCTCTTGCTTATTAAAATTTCATTTTAATAATTTTGAATTAGATAAAAGAAAAAAGTAGGAGAATATCTCCTACTTTTTTTACGCTGTTCCAATCTGATCTTGATCTGCCACATCAGAATCAAATGTATTCGTTGCACTAACACCGTTAAACGTATTCACGACAAATCCAACATTGGAAGCTCCGGATCCATTATAAGCTTTCGTGTTTTCTTTCGGAGAAACGTTATAAAAATCTCCTAAATTGAAAGAACCGTTACTGTTTTGAACGACGAGATTTCCAACAACAGAAGGCATATCCATCCACCTACTTTACTAAACTTTGTAATTACTATATGAATTATTGTGCGGAAGGTTCATCTGTAATATATTGGCGGATTTGCATAATACGAGAGTTATTAAAAACATAATCAACATTTCCAATTTGAAATCCACCAGAGTTTAAAAGTGTGCGCAATTCAACGTTATTCACTTCAATAAAAGGGCATTCATTTACAATATTTAATTTTACATCTGTCGTTCGTTTTGGAATTGTAATGTGTTCATCTGTAAAGATTTCAAAAGCATCAAAGCTACCTTCTCCCCGTATATAACAAGGAATTTCACGGTGGACGGCAATAGCTCTACTTTTTAATTCCATTTGATTGGCATCTCCAACTTGAAATACGGCAGCAATCCCTAACGAAACAATAGAAACATTTTGGACAATAGACACATGATGCAACATAATTTTTCAGTCTCCTTAACCTGGAGTAGGAGGGACATCTGTTACTAATGGTACAAATGGACCCTCTGTAACTGTTTCAAATGGTGTATCGAGAATAGAAGATAGAATGAGGAGATTTGCATCTCCAATTAAAAAGAGTGCGGACGACGATACACCGTTCATTTTAATCTGTCCGACTTTTAACTCACGGTTTACAACGTTAAGGTTCATACATACTTACTCCTTTCGGAAATTTCCCGGTATGTGCTGAATAAAGGAGAGAAAGGCTTTGTCAATATCTTGTTTCATTGCCTGAATAATGATATCTCGTAAATAATCTGGATCTGTTGAAATACCTTCATATGATTGCGCTTGCGATAAATAATAAGGGAGTCGATGCTCCATCTGTTTTTTTATGTCATCCACCATCATTTGTCGATACATTTCATCAAGCGGTGTTCTCTCTTCTTGTTCAAAATGGAGAATACGATTATATGCTTCTTCATCTAAGTATCGATGCATTTCTTGGAGGATACCTTGATAAAAGTCTGGGTTTGTTTCGGTTTCAGGGTTTACCTTCAATGTTTCTGTATCCACTTGAAAATCTTCAATTTGTTGTCCTTTTGCTGAAAATGGGTTTAAACCAATATTTAAAGTACCATTTAAATTTTCGACTTTTAATTGATCGAATTTGTATTCCACTTTTCCTACAGAAGAGGAGGGGCGATTTTTTAATTCGTTAAGCTCTTCTTGGAGTTGGCGCACTTGATCTTCTAAATTCAGGATGGCTGCTTGTTGTGTTTGAAGAGCTTGTTGAAGTTGGTGTAAGTAAGTATATATATCTTGATTCATTTGTGAAACCTCCTTTTCAATAGGGAGGGTAAAAATATTCCTGCTATATATTTATGACAAGGATGTCTTAAGAAGAACTAGTTGATGGTTTGATAGAAATAATTTGTCCTTTCGCCTGTAATGGGCGAAGCGGTTCCGTAAATCCGCCCGTATTTGAAAATTTAGATAGGGCTTTAATACTTCCGGCAGTACCAATTTGGAACACAGAAGAGGTTGTAATGCTATCAATTTTAATACTGTTGATGATGATACTTTGGTTTACATAAAAATTCAATGCAATTGCCTCCTTTAAGTTGAGCCAATTATCGCTTGATCGATTACATCTGAATCGTTGACAGTCGTTGCACTTTGATAATTGTAGACAGAAACATTATCTCCAACGTTGAAAGAGCCGGCCCCGGCGAAAGCACGTGAGTAACTAATAGGCCTAATCGCAAATACATCTCCAATATGAAAAATACCACTTGATCCAATATTGACGATACGAATATGTCCGACCATAGCTGGCATACAAAACACCCTTCGTTTTTAAAATTTTCTTTTCTACTATTGTATGGGCGTTTCCAATAAAATGTGTGTTTTTTTGAAATAAAAGAAACACACGCGTTATTGCGTGTGTGTGTTGAACGTTTGAGTAGGGTGTAAATCCGTATGTACATGACAAATTACATTTAAGAGCCTGTCCAGTTCTTGGCTACAATCCACTGTTCTTTGAGAAGTCATTCCATAGCGTTCAGCAAAATAGATCATTTTTTCACGTTTTTTTTCAATAGCTTGCTCAAACATTGAAATCGGCTCCATCTCTAAATGAAATTTTTAGTATATATGTAGTACATATTATACAAAAACTCCATAAAAAAGAAATACCTTCGCTAAAAAAAGTAAAATTTCTACATTTTATGCTAAATAATGAATAAGTAACGAATAAGTGCGAGAAGAATATTGTAAAAATTAGCGTGCATGAGAAGGTTTTTTTCTTGCGGATGCGAATACAATTAAAAGGTATGAGTTTTAGGATGGAGAGTGGAAATATTGCGTTTTGTAACGGCGAAGAAAGAAGAAAAGGTATTTGTAGGTATTGTGGATGAAGAAGAAGAAAAGGTATTACACTTAAGAGAAGCGCAAAGACAAAAAGGGGAAAAGGTTACAATCCCTATTACAATGTTAGAGTGTATTGAAAGAGGGACTGAATGCTTTGAGAAAGTATGTGAAATTGTAAATTGGGCAAAAGAGAACGGGGAAGCGGCGTATTATCCGTTAACAGAGGTGAAAATATTAGCGCCGATTCCAAGGCCAAGAAAGAATATTTTGTGCGTTGGAAAAAACTATCGTGAGCATGCGGTAGAAATGGGCGGAGTAGAGTCTATTCCAGAAAATATAATGATCTTTACGAAAGCACCAACAACAGTTATTGGCATAGATGAGCAAATTAATGGTCACCCTCATGCAACGGACGAACTAGATTACGAAGGAGAATTAGCTATCATTATTGGTAAGCGAGGGAAGCAAATAAAAAAAGAAAAAGCGCTTGAGCATGTTTTTGGTTATACGATTATCAATGATGTAACAGCTCGAGACATTCAAAGAAAACATAAACAGTTTTTCCTTGGGAAAAGCTTCGATACATTTTGTCCGATGGGACCGTATTTAATTCATAAATCGGTGGTTAATGCGCCGAATGCATT
>Ga0102589_1003880_pt1 | contig 14779 bp, 8 predicted proteins | sample AraplaMF_Col_mLB_FD_76858 | JGI IMG/M metagenome (GOLD analysis project Ga0102589, IMG submission 76858) | Arabidopsis root microbial communities from the University of North Carolina, USA - plate scrape MF_Col_mLB | ecosystem: Host-associated > Plants > Roots > Endosphere | place: USA... | reverse complement strand
AATTTAGAGGAGGACGGCATTAATTATCTGAGAAGGAGGCTTCGTAACGTTGATGAAAAAAAGATTGTCGTTACTACTCATGCTGCTCATGGTGGCGAATACATTCTGGGGATTAACTGCGGGGGCTGCACCTGCGAATGGATACCCCGAATGGAATAACAATCCGACCGTTTTTCAGGTGAACCGTGAGCCAGCACATGCATCTTTTATTCCCTTTGGGGATGTCGATTCCGCATTGAAAGGTGCAGATATGATCTCAGCGATGACCGAACATCCGTCGCCTTATTATCGTTCGTTGAACGGTGAATGGAAATTCAATCTGGCGAATAACCCAGCCTCACGCCCAGTGGATTTCTACCAGGATACATATGACTCCAGTGGTTGGAAGAACATTAAAGTGCCAGGGGAATGGCAGATGCAAGGCTATGATTTTCCGATTTACACGAATGTTACATACCCGTTCTGGGGCAACGGCAATACGCCGAATGTCCAGCCTCCTTTCGCACCGACGCAGTACAACCCAGTTGGTTCTTACAAGCGTACCTTCACGATTCCGGCAGATTGGAAGGATCGGCAGACGTTCATTTCGTTCCAAGGTGTTGAAAGCGCATTCTATGTCTGGGTAAACGGACAGCAGGTTGGATATGCGGAAGACAGCTACACGGCAAAGGATTTCAACATTACGCCTTACCTAAGAGATGGAGAGAATTCGCTCGCCGTTGAAGTCTACCGTTGGTCAGATGGCAGTTGGCTTGAAGACCAGGACTTCTTGCGCGTTAGTGGCATTCAACGCGATGTGTTCTTGTACAGCACGCCGTCCGTTCATATCAGGGATTTCACGGTCGTGACGGACTTGGACACGGACTATAAAGATGCAGATCTGCAATTGAAGGTCGACGTGAAAAAAGATGGTGCGAGCGCGTCAGAGGATAAGCATACCGTTGAAGCGATGCTCTATGACGCGAGCAATCAACCCGTGCTGACGGAGCCTGTCGTGATGAAGGCAGATCTGAACGGTCAAGCTGAAGTTCAGGTTAGCGGTTCACAACTCGTCGCAAATCCGCTCAAGTGGTCAGCCGAGACACCGAATTTGTATACCCTCGTATTTAGTCTTAAAGATGAAACGGGGAAGGTCATTGAGACAGCTGGTACACGCGTCGGCTTCCGGGAATTCGAAGTGAAAGTGATGGCGAACGGCAGCGGCAAGCAGCAAATGCTCCTTAACGGGAAGCCGATCATGCTCAAAGGTGCCAATCGGCATGAGAGCAGTCCGGATACGGGTCATGCGATTGATCTGGATCTGATGATCCAAGACATCAAGTTAATGAAGCAGTTTAACATTAATGCGGTTCGTACCTCGCATTACCCGAATCATCCATTCTGGTATGATCTTGCAAATCAATATGGGATTTATCTTATGGATGAGGTGAACTTGGAAACGCACGGCGTCAACGGATCCGTCCCGACGGACAAAGCAGAATGGACCGAGAATATTAAGGATCGGGCCCTAAGTATGGTTGAGCGTGATAAGAATCACCCATCTGTCCTCATTTGGTCGCTCGGCAATGAAGCTGGCGAAGGAGCGAATTTCAAAACCGAGTCGGACTATATCCGCAGTCTGGACTCTACGCGTCCGATTCACTATGAAGGATATAATGACGCGAAGGTAACAGATATGGTCAGCCATATGTACCCAACAGTTTCGACACTTGAAACGTATGCGAAGAGCAGTGATCCAAGGCCTTATATTATGTGTGAATATGCGCATTCGATGGGGAACAGCACGGGCAATCTTCAGGAATACTGGGACATGATCAAGAAGTATCCGAATTTGCAAGGCGGATTCATCTGGGATTGGGTCGATCAAGCGGTGCGTCTGAAGACTCCATCGGAGCGGCTATACCTTACGGATGCGAATCAATCTTATCAAGCAGATTATTCGGGAACCATCGTGGAACAAGCTGACGGTGCGACGGGGGTTCTTCAGTCGAAATCTCAGACTTCGGCTTCGGTTACACTGCCGAACGATGCCAAGTATAGCCTAACAGGTCCGCTGACCGTTGAAGCTTGGGTGAAACCGCACTCGAGCATCGCCAATAGTCCAATCATAGCCAAAGGCGATACGCAATTCGCCTTGAAAATGAACGGTGCGGACAAATTGGAATTCTTTGTCTACAAAGGCGGTGTCTGGACCGCGGCGACGGCGAACTTGCCTGCAAATTGGTTTAACAATTGGCATCATGTGGCCGGCGTTTATGATGGCACTAGTGTGAGTCTTTACCTAGACGGAAAGATTGTTGCTACGAAAACCTATTCAGGCAGCTTCGCTTCTAACACGTACGCGCTTACGATCGGGAAAGATGCAGAGAAAGGCCGTACGTCCAACATGAGCTTTGACAAAATTCGTGTATACAATCGAGGATTATCTTTGACAGAGTTAAATAATTCTGACCGCACACCAGATTCGAATACGGTGCTATGGATGGATTTCAATGTATCGGATGCCAAGTCCATCCCGCTGGAGTCGCATGAATATCTCGCTTACGGCGGCGATTTCGGCGACAATCCGAATGACGGCAACTTTATGGCCAATGGCTTGATATCGGCTGATCGCACCGTACAGCCTGAGCTCTGGGAAGTCAAGCAGGTCTATCAGAACATTAACATCAAGGACGTTGATCTCACGAAAGGGCTCGTCGAGATCAAAAATGAGTTCTTATTTAGCAATGTGAATCAATACGATGCTGCATGGGAACTGAAAGCAGATCATGAAGTGATCCAGCATGGAACGCTCACCGGATTGGATATCCCGGCTTTAACAACCAAGAGGGTCACGGTTCCGTACACATGGCCACAGGAGAAGCCTGGAGTCGAATATTGGCTCAATATCAGCTTCACGTTGAAGAACGATACGTTATGGGCATCCAAGGGTCATGAGGTGGCGAAGCAGCAGTTCAAACTACCGGTGAATACGCCAGCGCAGACCGCACTAGATCTGTCGAAGATGCCGAATCTGACGACGGAAGAGCAGGGGACGCAAGTAAAGATTCAGAATAACGACATCGATTTGACCTTCGATAAAGCGGCGGGAACGATTCAGAACTTCAATTATAAAGGCAAATCGTTGATCAAAAACGGACCGATACCGAATTACTGGCGTGCTCCGATTGACAATGACAAGGGTAACGGCGGTCCATCGCGGATGGCGACTTGGAAGAACGCAGGCAAGAACAGAAGCGTCAGCAAGGTGAATGTAACGAAGATCGGCGAGAAAATCGTGAGGATCGATGTGGAAGGGACACTGCCAACGACGACCGTCTCCTCGTACAAGACGACTTATACGATCTTTGGTAATGGCGACATAACTGTCGTAAACAGCTTGAAGCCGGGTGCAAGTACGCTTCCGGAAATTCCTGAAGTAGGAAGTCTCATGACCGTTCCGCAGGAATTTGAGCAAATGACATGGTATGGACGCGGACCTTACGAGAATTATCAGGATCGCAATACGGGATCGGATGTCGGGTTGTACAGCGGTACGGTAGAGGAGCAATTCTTCCCGTACATCGAGCCGTCGGAGACAGGGAACAAGACCGATGTGCGTTTCGTAGCGTTAACCAATCCAGAAGGCGCGGGAATTATGGCCATTGGCGCCCCGACGATCGAGGCGAATGCGCTGCATTACACACCTGATGATCTGGATGGACCGCTCCATCCTTATCAAGTTACGCATCGCGATGACATCACGCTGCGCGTGAATTACAAGCAAATGGGCGTTGGTGGCGACAACAGCTGGGGAGCAAGGCCACATCTGCCTTATCTGCTGCTTCCGAACAAAGAATACAGCTACAGCTACACGCTGCGGCCTATTCCGGCAGGTACTTCGAATGTCATGGAGCTGAGCAAAGCGATCTCCACCGTTAATTTGGTCAGCTCGATTCAAGTGAATGGAAAGGCGATTGCTGGATTCGATCCGGAGAAAACGAGCTACACGTACAACGTTCTTCGCGGGACATCCCAGGTACCTGCCGTTGAAGCCATCACGACAAGCAAAGATGTACGGGTCACGGTAACACCGGCTGCGGATCTATCCGGGAAGACGATCATTACGGCAAGCTCTTCCAATGGATTGCTTTCGAAGACTTATGAGATTCAATTCAAAGTGACGGATCAGTATTTAAGCGACATGGAGTGGGTTCGGGCCACGTCAGGGTGGCTTACAGTGCAGAAGGATCAAAGCGTAGAAGGCAATCCGATTCGTTTGCGTGGTCCTTCGGGTACGGTTACCTACGATAAAGGGCTCGGTACGCATGCCAATTCGGAAATTGTCTATGATTTAACCGGCCGGAACTACGAGAGCTTCAAGGCCGTCATCGGGGTGGATCAGGAAATCGGCGGAACAGGATCGGATCGCAACACGATTGTCTTCCAAGTGTTCCTGGACGGCGTGAAGGCTTACGACAGTGGCTTAATGCGGGCGACGACGGTAGCGAAAGCGATTGAAGTCCCTGTGAAAGGCGTCAAGGAACTGAAGCTCGTCGTTTCGGATTACGGTGACGGCATTTCCGAAGATCATGGCGATTGGGCGGATGCCATACTTGTTCCTAGCAGCAAGCTTGAACCTGAGGCATCCATAATAGGACCTGCGATAATCGCTAAAGATCAAACCTTTGATCTATCGTACCGACTGAACAATGTAACGCAGAGCGTTTACGCTCAAGATATAACGTTCACCTATGATGCGAAACAGCTAGAATTGATGGACGTCAGCAGCGTGGGCGATAAGACGTTAATAGTCGAGAAGAAAACGTCAGACGGGAAAATCCGGATGATCTTGGCGAATACCTCCAGTGCGCTCGTGCAGGGCGATGTATTAAAACTGCGGTTTACTGCCAAATCGATGGGTGAAGCCTCGGTTGGACTTTCGAATCTTGTGTTGGCGGATGGTGAAGGTAAGGAAATGTCGCTAACCGGTTCGACGTATAAGATTATCATTCAAGAAGGAGTCGACAAAGGAGTTCTCCTCGCTTTGATTGCAGAAGCGCAGCGCATCCATGATGCGGCTGTAGAAGGCACAGGCGTCGGACAATATCCAGCAGGTTCCAAAGCGATACTTCAATCGGCGATCGATCAAGCCAAAGCCGTAGCGGATCTAAACGATGCGAGTAAGGAGCAGGTCGAGCAAGCGGCATCGGCATTGACAGCAGCGCTGAAGGCCTTTACCGATAGCATGATCCAAGGGAAGCCGGGCGATCTGAACGGCGACGGCAAATATTCGATCGGTGATCTTGCGATCGTCGCAGTAGCTTATGGCAAGACCTCAGCGGATCCAGATTGGGCGAAATATAAGCAAGCCGATTTGAATAACGATGGCCAAGTAGACATTAATGACCTAGCAGTACTGGCACAGAAAATTATTATGTAAAGGCATTTATATCGAGAAAGGAGAAGGCGTGATATCGCCTTCTCCTTTTTACTTGCGGATTTCTATCCGAGAATAGCGCTGTCTCGAAGTATTACGACCGGCTCTTCGGCACCATGCAGTTCGAACAGCACGAGCTCGTTCTCTCCTTTGCGAAGAAGTGGAGCCGGGATATACAATGTTTTTTGCGGACCTACTGTTTCCCAATATCGGCCAAGGTTGAATCCGTTAATGTACGCAACGCCCTTGTTCCAGCCTTTCAGCTCGAGGAACGTATCTGCTGCCTCATCCACTTGGAACGTCCCTTTGTAGAATGTCGGCTTGCCTTCGCATTTCGCGGTTGTAGGCGTATATTCCAGCTTCGACAAATCTTCCATAGGCAGTGTATGGATCGTCCAATGATACAGGAACTGCGCCCCGAAGCGAATTCCTTCCGTAATCCCTTTCACATCTCGCAAGGATGGACCGTAGTTGGTTCGACCCATATTTTCGACAAGCACGCTTAATTGTACGCCTTCTGGCGGGATACTGAAAGCGATTGGCTCCGCGTCTTTGTTCCAGCGTTCAACGACACCTTTGAATTCACCGTCGACAAAGATCTGCGCACGATCATGCACATCCTGCAGATTCAGCTTCGTCTCTGGGCGCGGTCCGGATATCCGCGTTGTATACAGGATAAACCCGTGGTTTTGTCCGAGCAGCTCCATAGGGTCCGGGCAAGTTCTTTGCACCGGCGTCGACAACTTATCGAGTGATTCGAACAGTGAAGCCTGCTGCGACATGTTCACTTGTCCGTAAGCTTTCTTCTTGATTGGTTCAGGCAGCTCCAGCGGTCCGAGGTCGACATATTTGGATACAACCTCGCGTACGGCATAGAACTTGTCCGTCAAATCGCCGGATTCGCTGATCGGCACATCGTAGTCGTAACTAGTGATCGTCGGCATATATTTCGTGCCGTCGTCATTCGCACCGCTCCAGAAGCCGAAATTCGTTCCTCCATGGAACATATAGAAGTTGACCGATGCGTCCATCGCCAGCATTTCGTCGAATACTTTCGCCACATCAGCGGCATCACGAGTATGGTGCTGTTCGAACCAATGGTCGAACCAGCCGTTCCAATATTCCATGCACATGATCGGGCCTTCTGGCTGATATTCGCGCAGTTTAGCGAAAAATTCCTCTGGCCGCGAACCAAAATTGACAGTCTCGAGGGCTCCCGGCACCATGCCGCCTTGCAGCATGAAGTCCCCCGGTCCATCGGAGGTGAACAGCAATACGTCGATACCGCGCTTGATCTTGCTTTCTTTCAAATATTCTAGATATTGCGTGTCATTACCGTAACTGCCGTATTCGTTCTCGATTTGCATCGCGATGATTGGCCCGCCATTGGTACAGAGCAGCGGAACAAACTTCGGTAACAAGACGTCGTAATAGGCGTCAATTTTATCGAGGAATGGTTGATGGAAACAGCGCAACCGCATACCAGGATCGGCCAGCAGCCAAGCAGGCAATCCGCCGAATTCCCACTCTGCGCAAATGTACGGACTTGGACGAACGATAACATACAGCCCCAATTCGCCGGCCGTCTCGATAAACTTGACGATGTCGGCGAGGCCTTCAAAGTTGAACTGTCCTTCCTTTGGCTCATGCAAGTTCCACGGTATATAGGTTTCTACCGTATTGAAGCCGCAAGCCTTCAGTTTCATCAGACGATCTCGCCAATATTCGGGAACGACGCGAAAATAATGGATTGCACCTGAAATAAGCCTGACCGGCTTGCCGTCAAAAACAAATTGATTACCTTCCACTGCAAATATAGACACAGTAATACCCTCCGTTCATTTATGATATAGAATCATCTACTAGATTCGTCATGAAAGCGATTCCTGAAATGTCACTAGCACCGCCTTATGTACTATATTTTATAGTCTCTCAACAGGTATAACTACTTTCCTCATCAACGATTTCTGTATTCTATCAACGAAGTCGATACTACACTCTGAAATGCTTCTCATCTGGTCAAACTGAATGAGGAAGGGAAACAAGACGGTCCCTAAGAACCGTCCACATCAAGTTATCGCTTGGAACACTTCAGCAATCCGAGTCTCGTCCAATCCGAAATTAAAGCACCCAATATTTCAAGTGAAGTGCACCCCTAAGAATAGGCATTGGAAAAACCCACAGGGGAATCCGATGAATTCTAAGGAGTGCATTTTTATTTGATTTCAAGCGACGACTGCGAATATAAACCATATTTTGGGAAGTGAACGGTGTGATCTAGAGATATTTTGTGAGTAACAATGTGTTAAGTCGTAGTATGATCGACATTAGGCTCTAACAACCGCATCCAACACCACCGATACCACCAACACAAGCACAAGCGACAATTACTAACAAGATGAACAATACAAGGATTGTACCTGTGCTTGTAAAAGCTCCACCAACTAGACCGGACATGTGAACACCTCCCAAAACCTTATTTTGATTACTCGTTATGTTATGAAGACTGAATTCTCTTTGTTTGGGTAGTTGTTACTGGTTATTTCACTATATTAATAAATGAACGAAAAAAGCCCCGAACATTCAGGGCTTTTTCATAGAAAACGTTACAAATGATATTGTTTCGCTAATTATACGCTAGAAGCATCCACTTACCGCGTATGAACCTTCTCGCCTTGTACCCACACCTCACGAATATTCTCCGGACGTGCCAGATACATGATCTTCTGGAACACATCATTCAAATCCTCATCAGTTTGATAGATCGGCAATTTAGCTGTCGCTAATGTCGTATCGATCATCTGTACATCCCATGCATAGTTCGCTTCCAAGCGGCCGATCGGTAAGCTAAGACTCTCACCGCCCCCGGCTGTTGCCAGATAGAAAGCTTCGTTAATGGTAATACGTGAATTCGGAACACCACGTTCGGCTGCAGGAAGAGCTGGATTCACGCCGTCTTCGAGCATGCGCGAAGAGATCACAGCTTGTCTCGCATTATCGAAGAGACTTGGTGAGAATCCGCCTGAGATATCGGATCCAAGTCCAATCTCAACGCCTTTGGCTTGCAAATGCGCAATCGGAATGACACTATTCGCAAAATAGCTATTCGAGACCGGACAATGGCATATCGCCGTTCCCTTTTCCGCGAATAGATCTGCGTCCTCATCATTCAGGAAGTTACAATGCGCCATGACAGATTTCTCACGCAGGAGTCCAAAATCATTTAATGCAAATGCATCGTTCTTATTGTGGCGATCCTGCACATAGCCATGCGCCCAGTCGCTCTCACTGCAGTGTGATTGCACATAGGTATCATACTTTGCCGCTAATGCGCCAAGTCCTTGCAAGCCTTCATCGGTACAACTAGGGATGAAGCGCGGTGTTACGACAGGGTAGACGCCTTGTTTGGTTGTTCTTGCTAATTCCTGAATTGCAAGGATGAATTCCTCGGTATCCGCGAGTGCGGCTGCCGTATCCTCATCACGATAATATGCAGGGTTATTCTCAGGATGATCCATGACCACTTTCCCAACCAGACCGCGTTGTCCTTGTTCGGCACAGATCTCAGCAAGTCGAATACTCGCTTCTTTATGAACTGTTGCAAAGTAGAGGGCTGTCGTCGTTCCGTTGGCAAGAAGTGTGCTAACGACGTCTTGGTAGACGTTCTCGGCAAAATCCAAATCTGCGAATTTCGATTCTAACGGGAAGGTATAGGTGTTAAGCCAATCATAAAGCGGAATATCGAGCGCCGTACCGGATTGAGCCCATTGCGGGGCATGAACGTGCAAATCGATGAAACCAGGCAAGAAGTATTGGCCTTCAGCAAGTCGATGGAAGTTCGCTTGGTGTTGATAAGTATCCAATAACGTTTGATAATCGTTGTCTTCGGGGGCAACGATTTGTTCGATCATCCCATCCGAATTAATAAAGAAAAGATAATCTTTTAAGATGTGTACTTCTTTTGGTGATTTGGAAGAAAAAGCTGTCCCTAGAAAGATTTGCGAATATTTAGTCATGATATGCACCTTAATGTTCGTATTTTTGTTGAATGATACTAGATATTATAGGGGATCAGAAATGTAATGTCTATTCGCAATTCTTCATATACATAGAGCCAGAAGGGGGAATTCGGACATGTGGATTGTAATGCTAATGGTTGCCGGATGTCTCTGTGGATTGATGCTGTTCAGAAAAAATATCGTACCTCCCGATGCTGTGCCCTATCGAGGCTCGCATAAGCTCTCTATTATCATTCCTGCTCGAAATGAAGAATGTAACTTGCCTTATCTTCTCGATTCGCTGATGTCGCAGACCACCCTACCTTACGAGATCATCGTGGTGGATGATTTCTCGACGGATCGGACGAGGGAAATCGCTGAACGCTATGCAGGCGTCACGGTGATTGCGGGTACTCCGCTCCCGGATGGATGGACAGGGAAGAGCTGGGCAGTATGGAATGGTTATTTGCATGCTTCCGGCGATGTTTTCGCTTTTTTGGACGCGGATATCCGAATGGCGCCCCACGCATTGGGCTCCTTGATGAAGGCACGTGAACGATCGAAGGGCGTCATTTCAGTGGTTCCTTTTCATCATACGGAGAAGCTGTACGAGAAGCTCGCGCTGGTCATGAATATGCTGGGTATTTTTACGTTTACGTCAGTCTTTGAGAAGAGGAATCCCAAGAAAGGTCTGTACGGCTCTTGTATCCTTGCTTTACGCGAGGATTATGAGATGATCAAAGGCCATGAGAGCGTTAAATCGGAAGTATTGGATGATTTGCTCATCGGATCGAAATTCGTGGAAGCAGGTATTCCTGTCACCAATTTTATCGGATATGGGATGGTCTCCTTCCGTATGTACCCGCAAGGGATCCGAAGCGAGGTTGAAGGCTTTAGCAAGGGGGCTATTTTAAGCACGTCGACATTAAGTCCATGGACGATTATCCCTATCTCGGTCTGGGTGGTTGGCCTCCTTGTATCGGATACTGCATTTGTTTTTGCGAACACGTCCTGGGCCTTGCCATTATTCCTAGGTTATATCCTATATATGGCTCAGTTCTTCTATTTCATTCGATATGTTGGTGTGTTCGGGTTGCTGATTCCGGTGCTGCATGTGATTGCTTCACTGTTTTTTGTCGTCATCATGTTGTATTCGATGTATCAGGTCGTTGTCCTAGGGGAGGTCAGATGGAAAGGTAGGCTCGTCCAAGTGGGGGGCAGGCGAAATCGATGATGATATTATTGTGGATCGCCTGTGCTTTCCTATCGGGATCACTCATGTTCTCGTACTGGCTGGGTCTAGCGGGTCGCAAAAATTTAAAGGCTGTGGGCGATGGCAACCCCGGTGCTATGAACTTATGGAAGGCTCGAGGCTATAAAGTCGGCATTTTTGGTATCTTGTTGGATTTTGCTAAAGGTTACGTGCCTGTGATATGGGGGATCTCAAGCGGGTACGCCCCGGGTTATCTCATCATTCCGCTTGCGCTGGCTCCCATTGCGGGGCATGCCTTCTCACCGTTTCTACGGGGCAAGGGAGGAAAGGCGATCGCGGTAACCTTTGGGGTCTGGAGCGGGCTTACAGGCTTCGAGGTCTCGCTGGTATATGCGGTGGTATTGGCGGTTATGAAGGCAGGGAGCTTCTGGATCAACAAAAAGAAGCCAAGATCCGCGGAGGCGGACGGCTTGCAGGTGGTAAGCGGGTTATTTATTGTGTTCATCTATTTGCTTCTTAACATGTTCTCAGCAGTGATTCTGCTCGTGTGGCTTGGAAATTTTGCGATTCTTGTTTACACCCATCGGGTGGAATTGGCCTCATGGCTGAAGAGGAGCGTGAAGCTAAAGTGATCTCAACCCTTGAGACGTAAGTCCATGAGGTGTCCAAGCATAGAACGACGTTGCGGTCTGAATAATCAGGACGGCATCGATTTATAGATCTGCCTTTCTTCACGGCTTCCGCGATGTCATAGCTATTATGAGTCATATATATAGTAAATTAGAAATAAATGGTAGTTAATAGATGTTTATAACATGTTTTTTGACGATTTTGTTAAATTGTGAAGTATATGTTGTACTATAAATATGAAATAACAAATAAATATTGTGTAATATTAGTTAATATGATACATTAATCCCGTTAGGTGCGAATGGAATTTATGACAGGGAGATGGTCTAACTCATGTTGATCGGGATTAACGGTATGGGAAGAATCGGACGTTTGCTAGTCCGCAGAGCATTCGAACATCCACAGGAATCGTGGCAATTGCGTGCAATAAACTGTCTGTATCCAGCATCGACAATTGCTCATTTATTGAAATATGACACCGTGCATGGGAAATGGGATCGAGACATTAAGGTGGAACCGAACGCGCTCATTATTGAAGGGCAACGGATTGAAGTATTAAGTGAGGCGAATCCAGCTTTCCTGCCTTGGAAGCAGCTTGGCATCCATACGGTCATTGATGCGACAGGGAAATTTACAGAACGGTCACAAGCTGCGAAGCATTTAGAGGCTGGGGCGTCCAAAGTGATCCTGTCGTCACCGGGCAAGGGTGTCGACATCACGGTTGTGATGGGAGTCAACGAGGACAACTATGATCTGGATCGACACTCGATTGTATCCGCCGCATCTTGTACAACGAATTGCTTAGCGCCCGTGCTTCAAATTCTAGACCATGCTTTTCAAGTTCAGACGGGTTGGATGACGACGATTCATTCCTATACGAATGATCAGAAGCATCTGGATAATCCACACCAAGATTTGCGTCGTGCCAGAGCGTGCGCGCAATCCATTATTCCGACTTCAACAGGGGTAGGCAAAGCGTTAGGCGAGGTCATTCCGCATCTTGCTCCTGTGATTCAAGGTATCTCCATTCGTGTCCCGACACCGAATGTCTCCTTAATCGATTTGACTGTGGAGACACGGTATGAGGTGACATCTGAGCAAGTGCGCAGCGCCTTTAAGCAGGCGGTGGCAGGAAAATATGGTCCTTATGTTGCATTCTGCGATGAACCGCTCGTCTCCTCTGATTTCGTCGGGAACGAGAAATCTTCGATTATTGACGGCATGTCAATCATGACGAGCGGCAGACAAGTGAAAGTGTTGGCATGGTATGACAACGAATGGGCGTATGCCTCTAGAGTTATTGATTTGGCCCAGCACATGATCAGCCATGAAATGAGCATTCCCTATAAAGAAACGGTAACATCGTAACGAACAGTTCAAGTTGCAGTGAAAATAGCCTTGATCCCATAACGTAAGGGATCAAGGCATTTTTTTGCCTATCGTTCGGTTTTATTCAAATGTCGATGATTGTTCTGACGTGCTTGGTAGTCGACCGTATACGGCGAAGTATACGATGCTTCCAATGATGATTGCTGTTATGAAGAGCAGCATCATATTGCTGTACAGAAATGCTGCAGCATCTCTTACCGTTGGGAGGAAGGAAGCAGCTAACCAAGGTTTCGTGAGTAGTCCTCCGACGATGGCCACACCCATGCCTTCGGCCAGGAAGCAGGCGAAGTTCAGCAGCCCCATTCCAGAGCCAGACTCCTCGGAATGCAGCGACCCTGCAACACTGGTGGAAATTACGGTCTTCACCAAGGAAAGTCCACCGAATGTCAGGATCATGGCACAGGTGATGAGCCAGGGTGTTCGATCTGCGACCAGCGCAACGCTAAGAAAACTTACGGTGATCATCCCAATGCCAATCGCCATTGTGAATAGATTCCCGCGTCGATCGACACAGATCCCGCCGAGGTAGCCGAATAGGATCACGCTGACAGTCCCCGGAAATAGAATACCAGCACCAATTAACCTGGTGGACATCTGATATACATCTTTCATCATGTAAGGAACCATCGCTACATAACCAGCTGCTGTGCCTAACAGGATGCTGCCAGTAAGTACGCCGATGATAAACATTTTCCGGCTGAACAAAGAGGGTTCAATAAAAGGCTGCTCTGCACGTCGAATCCGCCAAGTAAACCCGATAAACAACAATATGCTGATCGCTAGGAAGGACCATTGAAACATCGTTGTAAAGAGAGTAAACGAAAGAATCCCAAGAGATAACAGCATTGCCCCAAGGACATCCGTCTTTCCTTCTCTCATCGATTCGCCAGGCAGCGTATGAATAAAAAACGGAAGCGTTAATAGCGCCAATATCGGTAGAATGAACAAGTAGGACCAATGCAAATAATTCGTAATCATCCCACCGATCACCGGGCCGATGGCTTCGCCGAAGGCAACCATAGAACCAATGAGGCCAAAGGCTCTTCCTTGTTGATTCGGCTCGATACAACGCGCCACAATGACCATAATTAATGCTGGAACCGCTGAGATTCCTGCGCCTTGAATGAATCTTGCGGCGAGCACGCCGGGATAGTAGACATGGAACACAACCCCAACAATCGATCCTGTCCCGTATAGCAGCAATCCGATCAGAAGCAATTTCTTGACGCCGTATACATCGGATAACTTCCCATACACAGCTGTACCGATGGCGAACGTAAGAATGAAGCTCGTATTGACCCAGTTCGCCGCTGCGGGTGAAATGCCAAATTGTACGGCGATATCAGGTAGAGATACGTTAAATACGGTCTCGTTAAGCACACTGAAGAAAGCAAGAAAACTAAGCCATGCGACTGATTTTAGATAATTCAAAGAAATAGCCCCTTCGTACATCAAGGGGAATTGCGCAGTTTATAGGGTCGATGATGCGTCTTCCCCTAAATTTTGTACCCATATAAGCGTTGTTTGCCGCATGAATATGCCTCCTATTTAATCATCAATATGAATCAAGTTCATTATCCATTATATGTTATCGATTAAATTATTGTATTTTTTTGTTAAAAACATTTACAAACCAATGGTCGGTTTGTATAATAAGTTTATTCATACAATTTGAATCTTGCAAATGAGGAGGATGACTTTGAAACAAGAAGAACGCAGAGAACAGACGATTCGGCAGCTGCTCCAGGCAACGAAGGAGCTCCTACAGCAGCGGGGCTGTCACGCGATTACGCTGAAAGACATTATGGAACAATCCGAATTATCGAAGGGCGCTATTTTTCATTATGTGAAGAGTAAGGACGAAATTTTCGCTTGGGTGCTGCAAGACCGGCTCGAAGAGACGAACCGGCGTTTCATGGATGAAGTCAAAGCGTCTCCGGCAACGTTCGACGGACCGATGCACATCATCGCCCGCAATCTGACTGCATTGGAGGATGTAGAAGATGTGACGAATAAAGTATTAATGTATCTGTTGGGAAAAGAAGACGAGCCAGCCATCGCTGAGGTGCTCAAGCATTACTATGAGCGTTCCGTATATTTCTCCAAGCAATGGATTGTGAGCGGACAACA
>Ga0102589_1003879_pt1 | contig 14780 bp, 16 predicted proteins | sample AraplaMF_Col_mLB_FD_76858 | JGI IMG/M metagenome (GOLD analysis project Ga0102589, IMG submission 76858) | Arabidopsis root microbial communities from the University of North Carolina, USA - plate scrape MF_Col_mLB | ecosystem: Host-associated > Plants > Roots > Endosphere | place: USA... | reverse complement strand
GGGGGCTATCGCCAACTTTTGGAATCTACTTCATCTAAAATGGCATGCAAAATTTATCATAAACTGTATCTGCTGTTAATACAGTTCACCGTAACATGTATATGTGCGGTTTTTCCCAATCAGATTTATAATATAATCTAAGGATGTGATCGTAATGAATTCAGATATTGGCTTTTTACCCAAAAAATATTATGAAAATGCACCATCAACTGGAGGCTATAACTTTTTTATAAATGAAGGCATTCAATACGCCATTAATATTGGCGAGATGTATTATCCAGACTACACAGATGAACAACTTGCTCTATTTACAGAAAGCTTAGCCCCATTTCCACTCTATTACTTAATTGAGCATCGTGATGGAAAAATTATTGCAGAGATGAAAAAAGAATTACATGATGCACAGCTACCATTTGAACTATTTTATCAATCAAAAAACAGCACTTATTTAATGATTACTGTCACAAATCATCAAGAACTAATGTGCTTAATTCCTATCCTGATTTGGCAGCATAATTACAATATGAGCTCTTTGTGGTCAAATCGAAAAGACACTTTTATGATAGAGAGCAAAATATGGGATGCGAAATGTGCAGATGGGATAGATGCGTCGATAGAAGAGACCATTTGCATTCTTTTTGACGAACCAACAACTGTTTTTTTATTTAGTCATGACTTCAAAGGTACAGATATTTTTTCAAACGAAAATCGCTTTTCAACATTAGAAGATGTACAAAAGTTACTACCCTCTTTTATTAAAACTGAAATTATTGAATTTGGATAAATGAAAACCACGTCGAACGTTGACTCTCCAACGTTCGACGTGATTCTTTTCACTTATAGTATTACCTATACTCTCTCCTCCACCTATCTCTTTATTAAATATTAAAACAGATGTCTTTCTTCCTAACTTGATCTGTTAGTATTGGACCTTTAGAAAAAGACACGATTGCTCTAATTGAACTATCGCCCTCACTTACTATAAGTCATTTATTCAGTATTAAATGAAAGTGCATCTTTTCAAGTATGCCTCGGCATTATTTCCACTAAATGAAAATCCATAGCAATAGAAAAAATCTCTATAAATACGAATTCAATTTTTATTGTGACCTTCGTCCAAACATTACTCAAACGCTGGTAGATAAATTATATATTCACAAGGATAAAAAGGAGATACTCTCGTAAACAATCACCGAATTGATTACTGATTGCCAGTATGCTCCCACTATCCATCTTCATTCAAAACGCTCCCGTCTTTCAGTAAGTACCCATTTTCGTACATAGCCCATTTTTTCTTGAATACTTTCGACTGTTTTTTCACTTTGAAATGCCTTTTGCATGACGGTATAGCGCAAATCCGTGGCTCTCACATTTGTGCCGATATCCTTTGATATCGTTCGGAAAATTCGCTCAATTGTTTTTGTAGAGATGGATTTAGATTGACTAGCCTCACTTACCCAAAGCCATTCTCCCAGTTTTTCTTCATGTAATTTTTCTGTTGCTTCCATATAGAGCGCCAGCATGTTCATTAAAATTGAAGTCAGCTTTATTTCTCTACGTCCATTTTGATTAGCAATGTAAATAACCGATGAGTCAAACTGAATATGAGACCATTTCATTCGAACAAGCTCTGCTGGCTTACATCCTGTTTCCATAAGTAGTTGGACAATGCAGCCATTACGTCTTGCTAGCCAAGCATGCTCCATTGTTTTAGCGTATTGAAAATAAGTTGGCCAGACATTCGCAATTTGCATCAATTGCTTCTTTGTCAATAATGTCAAAGCCTCTTTTTGTCTCTTTTTGGGCTGTAAAATGCCCTCATAGTCAAAGGGATCCACCCATTCTCTTAAAAAGACAAAGTCAATAAAGCCCCGCAATGTAGCGATTTTATGATTAAACGTGTTGACATTTGCGTAGGTCTCTTTTAAATAATTACTATATATAAATAATAATTCTTTTAAATGATGATCTACATTCAAGTAGTTGTTTTCATGAGCAAACGCTAAAAATTGCTGTCCATCTATATTGTATTGCTTTTTCGTAGCAGCACTTTTCTTCAATGAGTTTAAAAGTAAAAAATAGCTGTTCCATGCTTCCACTAGAGTGACCATCTTGCGACCTCCTTAATAACTATGCGTGTTTTATTTAAGTTTACTATATTTTTGGGGCGTTAGTTTATAATTTATTTATATAAATTGTAATGTCGGTTAATCTGTAGTGTTCATACACGATCTCGCTTCCAGTGTTCAATTGCTTCTTTCAAAACGAAGAAACAAATGATCCTATAGCAGTGTCCCACATCTTTTGTTTTCTTACAATAGTAATTTTCCACACTTTGTTGTATGACAATTTCTTTACTATGCACCTATTCTTGTATAACTAGGCTAATTTACATGAAAATTCGTATAATTTAGTGTTTATTACCGTTTGTGTTATATAATAAGAGTAACAACTATCACATGTAGGGGGCTTTTCAAGTATGCAAGTAAAAACAACTCGACTTGAAGCAGAAGACGCAAAAATTATTTATCAAGAAACAGCTGGGCTAGCAATTATTACGATCCATCGCCCACAGGCTAAAAACGCGCTTACAGCAAATATGTGGGATCAATTAGCTAAAATTGCCTTACAAGTATTAGATAATCCGAAAAATAAAGTATTGATTTTACGCGGCTCTGGTGAAAACTTTACAGCTGGCTCAGATATTAAAGAATTCAACGCTATTTCTCTTGAAAAAGCCGAAGAAGCGTTTGTACATATGGAGAAAACGATTTCCACAATTGAGCGTTTACCAATTCCAACGATTGGCGTCATTAATGGTCCCGCAATGGGTGCTGGTTTAGAGCTAGCATTAGCCTGTGATATCCGCATCGGCTCTGAAAAAGCAAAGCTCGGTATCCCTGTCGGTAAATTAGGGATCACGTTAAATAACAAATTTGCACAACGTTTAGTTCAATTAGTAGGCCCTTCTACAACAAAGGATTTAGTATTTACGGGTCGCATGTTTAAAGCTGAAGAAGCCTTTAAGCTTGGCATGCTTAACTATTTAGTAGCTGAAAAAGACTTAAATAAATACATGATTCGCATGGGTAAGCTTGTTGCTGGCATGTCACCTGAATCTTTACTAGCTGTAAAGCAATCTGTTCAAGAATGTGTGGACAGTGTACCTTCATTATGGCAAGGTTCAACACCGTTTGTCGGAGAGGATTTTGCAGAAGGTTGCCGTGCCTTTGTAGAAAAACGTCAGCCACAATTTACCCGTCAATCGAAATAGAAAACAGGTACTCCGCTCGCCCTCTTGCGAATGGAGTACCTGTTTTTTACGATTTTCTCTTTTGTACTACCGACTTAATTTGAAGATGAATCGTATCTAATTCATACCCAAAATGCTGGTAAAATTCCGCCTGTATCGATTTTTGTAATGCATACAATCGATCTGGTATGGAATACGTAATAGGTAGCTTTAGCTGTAAAGTAATCGTTGCTTGCACTAGATCGCCTAACACAAATTGTACATGCTCAACTTTGTGCACGATATCTTGCTCTACACAGCAATACGTTAGAAGCTGCACATAAACATGCTTACCAATTTCAATATACTCTTGTTGAAAATCAGGACGAACAATCGTCGTCTCACCTATTTTTTCACGCTTTGTAGAAAAAATCTCCTTCCCTTTTTGAACGAGTCGTTTAAAAAAGTTTTGCTCGACTTGTCGGTACGGGATTGGCATCACATGCTTCCCTTGTGTCTGTCGAATAAAGCGGGCTTTTGCAATTTCTTTTTGAGAACGTACATCCTCAACATAGTAATATGTATCGATCGGGCCAAGCTCAAGCTGACGAGCGATCGTTTTAGTCATTTTATCGGACGTCCCAATGATCAAAATCGACTGTACGTTATATGTATCAAGTGCTTTTTTTACTTCATTACGATGTGTATCATCTGTAAAAATGGCTCGACGAACGGCTGTAATCGTATTTTTCTCAAATTTCGCGGAAATCCCAGCTACTTTCACACCATTTACAATAAGAAGACCATCATCAATAAGAGCCTCTACCCCGATTTTATGGGCGAAAACTAGTGCGCTTGTACTTTTCCCTGTTCCACTTGGACCACTCAAAGAATAAACATCCATGACTGACAGCTCCTTTCCATTTTATGATAGCAGAAACGTTACATTTTTTCCGTCAAAATTATCATTACCAACATTAGATCAATTATGCCGTGGCATAATTGTTGCTGTCGCTTCGCTTTCGCACAGATAAAAAATGCGTCCGCAATCGGCTTTGTGCGTAGGCCATCTATTGAGATTGGAGACTCAGCTGCAAAAAGTTAAATCATTCACGCTAGTCTACGCATGCATTTTCTCCATTATAGAAATATATTCTTTTTTCAGAATAACTTTCCCTTTATATGCTTTAGTATGATAAAATGTGAACTACTATTCTGTTATACAACTATAAGGAGTGTACTAGTTTTGAAAATCGTACCATCTAAAAAAATGTCTTTATTTACACCAGCAATTTTCGGAGATTTAAAAAATCATGCTAAGCAACAGGAAGCAAAAGGCATGAAAATGATTGATTTAAGCTTAGGTAGTCCTGACCTTCCTCCTCATGCTAAAATTCGTGAGCATTTATCGTATCGAGCGGGTTTAGCAGAATCCTATGGTTATACATTAACAGGGACGCAACGTTTTTATGAAGCCGTGAGTCGTTACTATAAACGTCGTAGTAATGTAGATTTAGATCCCGCTTCTGAAATCATTCAAACGATCGGCTCTCAAGAGGGATTAGTGCATTTACCAATCGCCTTTTGTGATCCAGGAGATATCGTACTATCAACAAACCCAGCTTACGTAGCCTATGATGCAGGAATTCATCTAGCAGGCGCAACACCTTACTATATGCCTCAAACAGCTGACAACGATTATTTACCAGACTTAGACGCTGTTCCTGAAGAGATTGCGCAAAAAGCAAAACTATTAATTTTAAACTTACCAGGTAATCCTGTACCTGCAATGCCTTCAATCGCCTATTTTGAAAAAGTCATTGCCTTTGCAAAAAAATACAACATTATCGTTCTACATGATGCTGCATACTCTGAGTTCTACTTTACTGGTGATGGCCCAATTAGCTTCTTAGCCACTCCTGGCGCAAAAGAAGTTGGGATGGAAATTAATTCATTATCGAAAAGCTTTAGCCTTGCCGGTACTCGTATCGCTTATATCGCGGGTAACGCTGAGATGATTTCGATTTTAAAACAATTAAAATCAAATTTAGATTTCGGTATTTTCGAACCTATTCAAGATGCAGCGGTCGTAGCACTTGATAATGCAGAGGAAATTACAGCAGACCTACGCGCAACATTCTCAGAACGCCATAAAACATTAATGAATGGCTTACATACATTAGGATGGGATGCAGCGCCTTCTGAAGGTGGCATGTTCGTCTGGGCAAAATATCCGTACGACATTGACTGTACAGAGCTAGCCTTTAAGCTAATTGAACAAGCTGGCATCGTGACAGTTCCTGGTACAGTATTTGGCTCGGCTGGACAAGGCTATTTACGTTTAGCCTTAGTACAACCGAAAGAAATGTTGCAAGAAGCTGTTGATCGCTTAGCACAAGTGCAACTAGCACTACAAAAATAATCTTCTAAACCACATGAAAACCCTTCTAACTTTAATGGTTGGAAGGGCTTTTATAGTTTATTAAGTAATCCTCAAGTATCGACCTATCAGAAGGACTAATATTTTGGGGTAAATCATCTAAAGAGAAAAACTATAGCATTTGCATCCTTTATATATCCCATTAAGCCCTCCTGTATTTCATGACGCTCTTATTCGTTAAAAATGGCAGGAATTTTCACTAACACATAGTCTGCAGTCCACATTTGTGTCGACACAATCAAATTTTCGTCATGTCTTTCAAAGAAGAGTCCACTCCCCTCCTTTTGTTTAAAAAACCATCCATTTTGATTAAGCTTTTCTTTGATCATTTCATCAGCTGCCGAAATATTTCCTCCCTTTATTACATACCATTCTTGACCGTTTTCGTTCGACAATTTAACCATTCGTGTCTCGGAATCATTTATTTTTTCTATCACTGTTTTTTTACTTATATTTTCTATTGGGAGTGGAGGAAGATAGAGTCTGTTGTAAAATACGAATGCTCCAACGAGTAAAAATATGATCCCAATCGTACCTATTACCTTTTTCATAAAACAATCTCTCCTTTTACTTTAATACATTACCGATTTTTAACTTAAATTTACATATATTATATTTTTACATGAGTACCAAAGCAAAGATGAGAGTCCTAATATTTATAAAGCATACTATACTTACTAACACAGGCGTTTATCCAACAAGGATTTACGCTCTTTTTGTTGAATTTTATTTACTAAGAGGCAAGTTTGTTGAGGAGGAGTATAATGCGTTTTATTTTTTGGCTAAGTGTTGTAATCTCGGGAATTGTAAGTGTTGTCGGTTTTACATTCACTAATATGACCACTTATTCATTTGACCCTACAGGCGACAATTTTGTTGGAGGAAATGGAAACCCAGGCTTAATGTTTGTGATGTTTCCGATGTTAATTATTCTTTATTTTTTCTTTGCAATGCTGTTTGTTTTTGAGAAATTACATGATCGCTATTCAGTGAAAAGGAAACAATTTCAAGCCTGCTATTCAGGGCTGTTTGTGCTGATTTTCGGAATAACGATTTACCGAATCGTTTCATTTCAAAATGAAATCAATCCATATTTTGATTACGACATATCCTATTTGAATCCTTTTTCTAATCATTTATTTTTTAATTTTTGGACGTTTATAGCCTGCCTTTGTATTTCAGGATTTTTCTCATTTTTATTAAAAAAAAGAATGTGATGAAATGTACTTAAGCTATATAATGCTTTAGTTGAACAAAATAGTTAAGTTAAAAGTAATTTAACAAAGTTATTTTGACTATCTCATTAATAATGTAACGAGACTGCTGAAAATGTTTAGGAATCCTCCGTTTTTGATTCTCAGCAGTATTATCTAACTTTTCTTTAGAAAGTGTCATAATTTCAGTAATGAAATTTATCCTTCATCTCTTTTACGGCCCTAATACAAAGCTACTATATTGACAACTCATCAGTATATATCGAATTGCTTTCATAAAAAAACAGCTACTGCAATTTCGCAGTAGCTGTCTCTTCTTACACATCATATTTTTGATGCATCTCATCCGTATAACGATTATAACGCTGTTTATATAGCTTAAATAAATGGGTTACTAGCACTTTTAAAATGGCATAGCCCGGAATCCCTAAAATGACACCTGGTACACCAAATAGAGAACCTGCCGTTAATAACACGAAAATAATTGTAATTGGATGGATACTTAGTGATTTACCCATAATTTGCGGAGAAATAAATTTCCCTTCAATGAGCTGTACGACCGTCCATACAATGGCTAGCTTAATAAGCATGAATGGCGAAGTAACAAGAGCGATAATGACCGCTGGTGTAATGGCGATGACTGGCCCTAAGTATGGAACCACGCTCGTAATCATAGCAAGGAAGCCAAGCAATAAGGCATATTTCATACCGATAATTAAAAAGCCGATTGTCACCATTGCACCTATGCACATGGACACTAAAATTTGTCCTTGAATATAGGAACTAATTTGCTTGTCCATGTCTTGTAAGATTTCCGTTACTTCTTTACGTGTACGTGGCGGACAAATTTTGATAATAAATCTCGGTAGTTTTTTACCATCTTTAAGTAAGTAAAATAAAATAAATGGCACCGTCACTAATGATAGAACAATTCCAGTTAATGCTGAAACGAATCCAGTAATTCCAGATGCTACGCCTTGCGCTAAATTCGCAGCCGTATCTTTTACCGTTTCCACCATATCTGTAGTAAAATTCTCTACCATTGAATCATAATTTAAATTAACTTTATCTAAGTACTCGTTGAGACGTGCATTATTGAGAAACTCAGCAATATTTTGCGTAAATGCCATAAAATATCCAGGGAATTCCTGTGCTAAATTAGTAAACTGGTCTCGTAAAAACGGATAGACAAGTACTACTAATAACGTAATGATGCCAATCAAAATGATATATAGAAGAAAGATACCCCAAACCCTTGGGATCCTCCATCTTTCGAAAAGCCCCAAAATTGGACGAAGTAAATAATATCCAATAATAGCTAATACCCCGGGCAGAATAACTACCTCAAATAAAACTTTTAGCGGGGTAAATATAAAGGAAACTTTTTGGAACATAAAAATTACGCACGCTAATAATAATAAAACAATCAGTGTAAAAAATAAGTTTTTACCACCGATAAAGCGAATAAATTTCGTTGAAAAGAAATTTGATCGCTCATTTGATCTGTCTTTTTCCATCTAATCACCCCAATACCAATCCTATATCCTTATTTTACAAGATGATGTTGGATTTTGCGAAAAATCACTCTAAAGGAATTCCTAAAAATTTACGTAAAAATTCTTTGTTTTTCTCTACATCCATCACAATTGAATCACCGACACCTCTAAAACTTTGGAAATTATAACTACCTTCAATTGGAACTGTTGCTTTTTCTATATTGACTTTACCTTTCGACACCATTTTCAGCACTTGTTGAACCTCTTCTGCTGATGAATAGTCCGTCGTTATATATCCTTGCGCTGCCCCAACGAATTTTGGTAAGTTCAACATATTTTGAGGTGATAAAACTTCATTTTTTAACGCTTCGATCACTTTTTGTTGCCGTTCTACTCGACCAAAATCCCCTTCAGCATCGTGACGGAATCGAGCAAAGCCAAGTAATTCTTGACCGTTTAAGTTATGAACACCTTGTTTTAATGAAACCCCAATATTTTCGGACATATCTTTATCTACATCGATTTCAACACCATTTGGCGCTAAAATATCTACAAGTGATTCAAAGTTTTTAAAATCTATAATAGCATAATGATGAATCGGTAGGCCAAACATATTGGTAATCGTATCTTTTAATAATTGAACACCTTCTAAATAGTACGCCGTGTTAAGCTTATAGGATTTATAGCCTGGAATATCAGCATAAATATCTCGCATGAGTGACACGAGCTTCATATCATTTGTTTTCTTATTCCACGATAATACCATCATTGTATCTGTACGTGATTTTTCTTCACCACGAGTATCGACCCCTAATAATAAATAGTTTTCCACATCGCCATTTACTGTATCGCCCTTGAAAGCCTCTTGGGCTACTTTTGTATCACTTGCCAATTTGAGTCCACTTCGGTATTGCATAACGGAATAACCTGCAATCACGATGACACAAAGTAATAACAATGTGAAAAATGCTCGCCCTTTACGTAAACGCCGTTTTTGTGGGCGCTGCGAGCGTCTTGAATAATCTTGCTCTTCCATAACTGTTAACTCCTCTATTTTTTATAGTAATGTAACGATTCCATCTAAAGAAAGGTTCATTTTATAGTATGTTGCGAATCCTTTCAATACTATTTAAAGGTTATTTTACACCCTTTTTGCCAGGAATGAACCAAATAATGCTATAATATTTTCACGATAGAAAGGATGATGAACATGATCGAGAAAGCTACGTTTGCTGGCGGTTGTTTTTGGTGTATGGTAAAGCCATTTGTTGAATGGGATGGTATACATAAGGTCACTTCGGGCTATATGGGTGGCCATATAGACAATCCTACTTATGAGGATGTCAAAAAAGGGACTTCTGGCCATTTAGAAGTAGTCGAAATTGAATTTGACCCTAGCGTTTTTAGTTATGAGCAGCTTCTTGATATTTACTGGATGCAAATCGACCCTACAGATGCTTTTGGTCAATTCCATGACCGTGGTGAATCATATACGACAGCTATTTTTACTTATTCAGATGAACAAAAGCGCATTGCAGAAGCTTCCAAGGAAAAGCTAGCCAACAGTGGGCGCTTTGATAAACCTATTGTAACCACAATTCGCGATGCTAAATACTTCTACCCTGCAGAAGATTATCATCAGGACTTTTATAAAAAAGAGGCAGAGCATTATCAGAAAGACCGAGCGCTTTCTGGCCGAGATCAGTTCATCACTGAACATTGGGAGAAATAACTTTTATGAAATTCAATTTTGACGAATCCCCTATTTTACTCAAAGTGTAGCCGTTTTCGAAATGGATTTTTCATTTTTTGTTTACGTGTATAAAAAATAATGAACGGTCTATACTATTAAAGATTTCACTTCAAATCCAATGACAAGGAGGGTTAACCCGATGAGTGGGGCTGACCGGTAACTCAGAAGGACCATCAAAGCTGAATGAAGCTAAAGCACAGTTTCTTAAAAATTTTAAGATCAATGCGGAAGCGAGGCAGTGTGTCATGGAGCACTATAAGTAAGTGAATCAAGCCCGGAATATTTATATTCCGGGTTATTTTTTTGTTCAAACCCCTTTTTAGTTTTTCTTTAAGGTGATTTTTAAACTTCTAACGTAAGTTAAACCATAGTTACAATATGGAAATGCCTGTATCATAAAAGGGATTACCATTGTAATCCCCAAAAAGTTTTGGTGTTATGTCACCGAGGTGAATATGAAAACTGATATAAAAATGCCTACAACCATTACATAAAGGGAAATTTTCTGTAATAACGAAAAGTCTCGGAATTTTTTATTTTGAAAAGCAAGGTCAAAAATTATGGTAACTAGAAAACCTGATAAAATAATCTCCAAGAATCTATTAAGAAATGAAATATTGTATATAGTAATTACTATAATTGCTATAAATGAAAAGATAAACAGTCTAAAATATTTGTTTTTTATTAGCATTTCATACCTCCAAAAATGGAATTACATCATAATTTTTTACATTTAATATATGTAAATAAAATTTCTAATATTTCCGATATCAAGAAGAGAACATGAGTAGATAAAAAAATTTTTTATGTTGTTTTCGTTAATAAAATGGATTTTTTCATTTTTTTGAATAACGTGTATAGAAAATAATGAACGGTCTATACTATTTAAGATTTCACTTTCAAATCCAATGACAAGGAGGGTTAACCCGATGAGTGGGGCTGACCGGTAACTCAGAAGGACCATCAAAGCTGAATGAAGCTAAAGCAAAGTTGTCTTAAAAATTTAAGATCAATGCGGAAGCGAGGCAGTGTGTCATGGAGCACTATAAGTGAGAATCAAGCCCGGAATATTAATATTCCGGGTTATTTTTATTTTGGTACTGTAGCTTTGAAAAATCATCTCTTTAGTAATTCCTTATGGTGATTTATTTCATAGATATTTATATAAAAATCGATATTGTGAAAAATTGTACTTAAACTATTCAAGCGGTATAGTTGAAGAAGGAATTCGAAAAAATTAAAGTCAGACAGGAGTTAGATACGATGATAAAAGGTTTCGGGGGAATATTTTGGAGAACTAATAATCTGGATGTTATCAAAAAATGGTACAGTGAAGTGTTAAAGTTGGACATAGATAATTGGAATGGAACTGTGATTAAACCAGAATTAGGAAATGAGACGATCTTTTCATTTTTCAACGATAATGACAGTTATTTCCCAATAGAACAACAAGTTATGTTAAATTTCCAAGTACATGATATAGACGAAACTATTAAGCATCTCGAACATATTGGCGTTCCTCTTGAGAAGGAAAAAGAAATAAGTGAATTTGGAAAGTTTGTCTGGATTAAAGATCCTGAAGGTCGACTGATCGAGCTTTGGGAGAAATAGAGATTTGTAATACATTTTAAAAAAGGCTGTTTTCTCAAAGATTGTTGCTGTTAAAACAAAAAGGCAGATTTAATCTACAAACGGTAAAATAAGTCTGCCTTTTTGTATTGATGAATCGAAAAATCAAACTAAAGCACCTTAGTTGAAGATGATTTAACTCTCTTCAACGTTTATCACTATTTCCCCAAATAACTTCTCATTAAAATATATTTCTAATTTCCATAATCCACTTATAGGGAACACCATATTCGATGGAATATGGGAATCGGCACCGTTATTAGGGCTAATGGAAATATTGGAATATTGCCATACTGTATCATTGCCAATTACCAACACGGGATGTTCTTTCCCTTCTTTGTCAGTTCCAACTACTTTAAAATCACCACTGATACTATCTTTATCTCCCCAAAAATGCCACATATACTTATTCACTTCATTGGAAATAATCGGCATTTCTACTGCCTCACCTTTTTTACCCGAACCGATCAAAAAACCAACTTTCTCTTCTTCGCCAATCAATAAATACTCACCTTCTGTCCCATCACCAAAAGTAACGGGCAATGAAAAAGTAGAACTTACCTCACGAGTTTCTTTCTTATCAATATTGTTACAACCGACAAGTGTCATTAAGAATAGCACAGAAATCAACATAATCATTTTGTTCCTCATATTCCACCCCTTTATCAACTAGACATTCCTGTTATTAAACCTGAAATAAACGATATTCTATACTACTTCAACATTCTTACAAATATCCCTTCTTATCAACTAAACTCCCTCTATAAACATTGATGTATCAAAGGTTTCCACCACTCCGTGGTGAAGAAAAAATAATTTCCCACTTCATTTTTAAACAGTGTTTTGAATTTATAGTGATAATTTACAAGCTAGGTGTACGCTAATGAATCCGTATGTTTTACTATATAGACTTATAATAAATCCCTCCAAACTATTTATTCGCTACCTTAATTGAGTAAGCGAACATCTCTATGCCGTACTTGTATAATTCCTATATAATAACTACTTTGACATACTTCTAAGTATACTCTCTTATTCAACTAAACTGCCTCGTTAGTACAATAAGCAAAAAAAGAGCTGTCTAAGCAGCTCCATGATCTTCAAGTAAAGCACCCGTTAGCCATCCAAGAATCGCAAAAAAAGCACTTCAAGATAATAAGTTTTTTCATGGGAGTTGAAGAAGACTTATACATTTTTATTTTCACCTCTAAAATTTAAACGATGCTTTCGATTATACATTTTACTAACTAACCAAACTAAAAATAGGACTAATGAAATAATTAAGAAACTATAAGGTATGATGTAAAAATAATCTCTGTACTGATCCTCTAATTGTGCCTCTACAAACCAATTATTCAATCCAATTCCATAGTTTATCTTTTCAATATTTATCGTTTCATTTTCAGAATAAACATATTGAGCTTCACTTGAATTATGGATGTCTCCATGTTGAACATCATCATAAAATACACCCAAGTATGATAGTGAGTCATACTTGTTTTCAAACTTAGCAATGTGATTTTCAATTATTTCAATTTCATTCGATGAAATTGTCTCTTTATTATTAACTGTATCTAAAATGCCTTGTGTCATATTGATCAAAGATGATTGATAGGCATCTTGTAAATATAAAACTGAAAAAAATGAGATGACTGATATAATAATTGACAACAAGGTAAAACGAAACAAGTTTGTCGTAAACTTTTTTTGATACTTGAATAAATCAATCAGTCCATTTGAAATAAACTTTTCATCACCAAATCTTTCAATTGCTATATGGATCGCTTCTTTTTCTGATTTCCCCTCGGATATCAACTCATGAACAGCCTCTATTAAATGACTTTTCATCTCTGCTTTTAATTCTTCAATTTCTTTTTTGTTCCCACCGACACTATGATAAACTTCATCAACATATGATTCTATTTGTTTCACGGTTTTTCTCCCCCTTCGATAAATAAATCGATTAGTTTTTTAACAAAATCCCATTCCTTGCGTTTTTCTGCAAAGCCTTCTTCACCTATTGGTGTGAGTTTATAGTATTTTCTTCTTCCTCCTGGTCCTTGTTCATCGCTCCAGTATGATTCAATCCATTTATTTTTTTCTAATCGCTTTAAAGATAAATAAAGCGTACCTTCTTTCAATTCAAACTGTTCATTGCTTTTTTCTCGAACTAATTTAGCTAAATCATATCCATACATATCTCTGCTATGTAGTAACGAAAGAATTATCGTATCAATATGACCTTTTAAAACCTCTTTATTTACTTCCAATTGTTCCCACCTCCTATACTAGTTATAATACACATTACTATATAATACAAGGTATTCTTTTAAAAAAATTTATGTTCTTTTTATACTAAACTGCTCCGTTATCCACCCATGAAGCCCCAAAAAAAGCTCTTCACCACAGAAAATGAAAGATGATTACGTTCTTTGATGGGAGTTTAATAAGAAAAAAAGAGCTGCATACGCAACTCGATGATCTTCAAGTAAAGCACTCCGTTAGTGAAAATAATTATAATTTTACTGTCCAAATTTTATAGATGATTTGACCATTTATTTCTGTTTTTCCTGTACAGACATCGATTTGCAAATTGTTATAAACTGCCCATTGAGGAAAAAGGGATTCTAAATATTTAATTACCTTTTCATCAGGTGTTGCATATCCTACATTATTTTTATCACTTAAATAGGCAACAAAATCTGGATATAAGGCTTCTGTCCATTCTTTAACTTCAAACTCCGAATCAAAAATACGGTTATCCTCTTTATAGCTTCCATTTATCCATTTAACATTCTCCATTGAACCCACCTCATTTCCAAGTTTCTCCACAACTATTGCTATATTACTATGCTAACCTGCCTCGATCGTATTATAAGGTCAGCCAGATATTTAAACTGTACCCTATAAGATAGACACTTTCAAAAAGGTCATCTTATAGGGTATTTTTGTTTATAATGAAGAAAAAAACGAGCGGCGGTAAAATAGTATGACTAAAAATTTATTTTCGAAACAA
>Ga0102589_1003878_pt1 | contig 14780 bp, 9 predicted proteins | sample AraplaMF_Col_mLB_FD_76858 | JGI IMG/M metagenome (GOLD analysis project Ga0102589, IMG submission 76858) | Arabidopsis root microbial communities from the University of North Carolina, USA - plate scrape MF_Col_mLB | ecosystem: Host-associated > Plants > Roots > Endosphere | place: USA... | reverse complement strand
CGGCCACGCTGTGCACGCCGATCTCGCCGCCCAGCAGTTCCACCAGCTGCTTGCAGATGGCGAGACCGAGTCCGGTGCCGCCGTAGCGGCGGGTGGTGCTCGGGTCGGGCTGCACATAGGCTTCGAACAGGCGGCGCCGCACCTCCTCGCTCATGCCGATGCCGGTATCGCGCACTTCAAACGACAGTTGCAGCGGCTCCTGCGCGGCCAGTGCCACGCTGACGGTCACTTCGCCGCGCTCGGTGAATTTGACGGCGTTGCCGGTCAGGTTGATCAGGATCTGGCGCAGGCGCAGGGCGTCGCTGACCAGGCGTTGCGGCACATCGTCGGCCACCAGCCAGCTTACGCCGACGCCTTTTTGCTGGGCCGGGCGGGCCAGCAGTTCGGTGACTTCGCCCAGCAGGGCGGCCGGGCTGAATTCCGTTTCTTCCAGCGTCAGCTTGCCGGCTTCCATCTTGGAGAAGTCCAGGATGTTGTTGATCAGCGCGATCAGCGTGCGCGAGGAATTCCAGGCGACGTCGACGAACTCCTGCTGGCGCTGCGTCAGGCGGGTTTCCTTCAGCATGTCCAGCATGCCGACCACGCCGTTGAGCGGCGTGCGCACTTCATGGCTGACGGTGGCCGCAAACTGCGCCTTCATTTGCGCCATGTTGACGGCGGCGTCGCGCGAATCCTTCAGCTCCGCCTCGCGCTGTTCCAGCACGTTCATCATCTGGTTGAAGGCCTGGCCCATTTCGACCAGGTCGCGCGGGCCGGCGGGTGTGGCGCGCATGCCCGATTCGCCGGCTTCGGCGCGGCGCATCAGGCGGGACAAGGCGTTCAGTGGATTGAGCATGTGGCGCGTGAGCAGGCGCGCCAGCACCAGCAGGATCACGGCAAACGACAAGGTCAGGCCCAGATTCCCCAGCAGCAGGGACCAGGTCAGCTTGTTCAGCGTCTCCTTGGACAGCTGCACGTGCACATAGCCCAGCAATTGCTGCTGGTGCTCCTGCAGTTCAAACGGCGAGGCTTCGCTCTGGCCGCCGTACACCGGCGCCACGAACACCCAGCCGTTGGCGCTTTCGCCCGCCATGCCCGCTTGCGCGCGCGGCACGGCGCGGAACAGGGCGGCCTCCAGCTGCGCACCGCCCTGGGCGCGCGACAGCAGCACATTGCGGCGCGCATCCATGATCTGCAGGCCGGCGACGTCCGGGAAAGCCAGCGTGGCGTTGACCACGTCGCGGGCGTTTTCGGCCGAGTGGAAGAGCAGGGCCAGCGTGCTTTGGCGCGCCAGGTTGTCGGCAATGCGCTGGCCCTGGCCGACGAAGTGGTCGCGCATGCGCGAATTGGCGGCCCAGGCGTTCATCAGGGCCGAGAAGACGGCCAGGCCCAGAATCGCCGCCGACACCATGATGGTGAGCTGGCGTTGAAACCCGGTGCGACGTAAGAAATTGCGGAACATGGTGATCGCGCTCAGGGTTGTGGATAGACGAAATCGAAACTGCGCTGCTGCAGCGCCCCCAGATTCAGGCCGATATGGCTGGCGGTGCGCAGGTTGATCGCGGTCTGCAGTTCGCGCAGCGGCACCAGCGGGCGGCGCCGCACATCGCCGGCGATCACGCCCATGGCCGATGCGGCCAGCGTGCGGCCCAGCTCCACGTTGTCCGGCACCATGGCGAACAGTGCGCCTTTTTTCACGTGCAGCACGTTGCTGGAAAACAGCGGCAGATTGCTGTTCCACGATTCGCGCAGCACCAGCGGCAGGATGGTGCTTTCTTCCACCGTGGTGCTGTCGTGCGGTAGCCAGACCGCGTCGTGGCGGTTGTCGGCCGATGCGATCAACTGGCTATACAGCTTGGCGGCGCTGGCCAGGTCGCCCGCCACATGCGCCGACAGTTCGAGGTTCTGGGCCCTGGCCGCCTCGCGCGCCAGCTTGATCAGCCAGTCCGACTTGGCCGGGTTGTAGACCACGATGATGCGGCGCAGCTCCGGCAGCAGCACGCGCAGGCGCGAGAACAGCATGGCCGGATCGGGCGTCATGCTGATGCCCATGACGTTCTCGGATTCGGACAGCAGCAGCACGCCGCCGGCCAGCACCGAGATTTCGCGGTCGAAGCCGGCAGTGGCGTTCAGGCCCTGGCGGCCCAGCGCAATCACCACCTTGGTGCCGCTGCGTTTGAGGATGTTGTTCAGTTCAGCGGTGTCGACTTTGGGATCGACAGGGTAGGCGCGCACCTTGATCTTGATACGGTCTTCTATGCCCTGGATCATGGCCAGGAAGGCGGAGCGGAACGGTTCCTCGACATTGGGATAGACCACCGCAATGCTGCCCTTGTTGAGCGAAGCCTGCACCTCGGGGCGGCGCAACTGGTCTTCCAGTTGCGCCAGCGTGACGGGACGCACGTCCGGACGCAGCGGCGCTGGAATGGTAACCACCTCCATCGGTTCCAGCAGCATGCCGCTCTCGGCGGCAGCGGTGGCTGCAATGGCGCTGGACTGTAAGGCGGAACCGGTCGCGAGCGCGGCACCGCCCGGCATCAGCAGCACGAGGGCGGCAAACAGGGCATTTATAAGATTTTTCATCAGGCGGTCATGGACATGCTTTCATAGTATAAGTCGAGTCTTTGCTAAATCGGAAACTAAATCGGGCGGATTGCGTTGTTGGCTGGCGACATGAGGTAAAGTAGCGCAACTTGCAATTTTTCCAGATTCTCATCATGCCTGTTCCGAAGACGCCGATCCGCACGCCGCCCATGTTCAATCTTGCGTGGCCCCTGCTGGTGGAGCTGGGACTGGCCATTCTGGCCAGCGTGGTGGGGACGGCGCTGGCTTCGCGCATTTCGGACGCCGCCGGCGGCGCGTTTGCGATTGCCAGCCAGGTATCGGCGGCGCTGTTCATCCTGTTCCGTATCATCGGCGCCGGCGTCAGCGTGGTGGTCACGCAGAACCTGGGCGGCGGCCAGCGCGACGCGGCCAACAAGGTGGCGTGCGCGGTGGTCGGCGCCAGCACCTGGCTGGGCGCCGCCACCGGCCTGATCGCCATCCTGGGCGCCACGCCCTTGCTGCATCTGCTCAATACGCCGGCCGAAGTGTTCCCGCTGGCGGCGCCGTTCCTGATGGCGCTGGGGCCGGCCATGCTGTTCGACGCCTGGAACGCTTCCATGGCCGGCGTGATGCGCGCCCACCTGCGCACGCGCGACACGCTGGTGGTGCTGATCATCATGCACATCACCCATCTGCTACTGGCCTTGCCGCTGATGTATGGCTGGGGACCGCTGCCTGCTCTCGGCTTGCCCGGCTATGCGTTGGCGCTGACATTCAGCCGCATGGTGGGCCTGGCGCTGCACCTGATGATGTGGCGCGTGCACCTGCACATCCACGTGGCGCGCGACGACTGGTGGCGTTTGCCGCGGCCCGAGCTGGCGGCGGTGCTGCATATCGGCCTGCCGGGGGCGGCCGAGAATATCGCCTGGCGCCTGGCCTTCATGGTCAGCGTGGCGACGGCGGCGGAACTGGGCGCCAGGGCGCTGGCCACCCAGGCCTATGTGCTGCAGCTGATGGGCGGCGTGATGATGTTCAGTATCGCCACCGGGCTGGCGGTGGAAATCGTGGTCGGCTACCTGATCGGCGCGGGCCGGCTGCGCGAGGCGCACCGGGTGGTCAGGCGCTCGCTGGCGCGCGGGCTGGTGGTGTGCGTGCTGATCGCCGCCGGCGCCGCGTTGTCCGGGCGCTGGCTGCTTGGCTGGTTCACGCAGGATCGGGAGATCATCGCGGCCGGCGCCACGCTGCTATGGATTACCGTGCTGCTGGAGCCGGGCCGCACTTTCAATCTGGTGGTGATCAACGCCTTGCGCGCGGCCGGCGACGCGCGCTTCCCGGTGATGGCTGGCGCTTTTTCCATGCTGTTTGTGCTGGCCGGCGGCAGCTGGCTGCTGGGCGTGGTGCTGGGCTGGGGCTTGCCCGGCGTGTGGATCGCTTACGCCGCCGACGAATGGATACGCGGCCTGATCATGTGGCGGCGCTGGCAGACCCACGCCTGGGTGCCGCATGCGCGCACCTCGCGCAAGCGGCTGCGGCCTGCCATCGTGGTCGAAGGCTAGGCGCCGCTGGCGGCGCGGGAGGCATTGGGCAGGTTGCGCACGATGGCGCGCAGCATGTCGTCGACGTCGATCGGCTTGGCGATGAAATCGTTCATCCCGCAGGCCAGGCATTGTTCGCGTTCGGACTCCATCACGCCGGCCGTCATGGCCAGCACCGGCAGGGGCAGCCCCAGTTCCTTGCGGATGCGGATGGTGGCCTCGAAGCCGTCCATTTCCGGCATTTGCACGTCCATCAGCACCAGATCGTAGCGGTGCGCGTCGGTGCGCAGGCGCTCGACCGCGGCGCGGCCGTTGTCCACCGCCTCGATCTCGGCGCCGGCGTGGGTCAGCATGCTGCTGGCCACCAGCTGGTTGACCGGATTGTCTTCCACCAGCAGCAGGCGCACGCCGTCCAGCCGCAGGTCGCCGTTGTCGGCGTCGGCGGCGGGCTGGCTGCTGGCCGAGCCGCGCGCATTGGCCTGCGCCTGTTGCAGGGTTTCGCCGAGGCGGATGCTGGTGACGGGCTTGAGCAGCACGGCGTCCGCCGCCTGCGCGCCGTCGGTGTGCAGCAGCTTGCCCTGGCCGAAGGCGCTGATCATCAGGATCACCGGCAGGCGGGCGATATCGGCGTCGCCGCGTATCGCCTGCATGGTGGCCAAGCCGTTCATGCCGGGCATGTTCCAGTCCACCAGCACGGCGTCGTAGCGGACCGACTGGCTGCGCAGCAGCGCAATCGCCTGCTCGCCGGCGCTGGCGCTGTCGCAACTCCAGCCGCGCGCGCGGATGGTGCGGCACAGATAGTCGGCACTGGTGGCGTCGTCGTCGACCACCAGCAGGTGCTGCACCGGGCCGAGGGCAGGGGGATTGTCCGCGGCGGCCCGCAAGGGCACGGTCAGCACGAATTCGCTGCCCGCGCCGGGCGTGCTGCGGACATCGATGGCGCCGCCCATCAGCGCGGCGATGCGGCGCGAAATCGCCAGTCCCAGACCGGTGCCGCCGAAGCGGCGCGTCATCGAGGCGTCGGCTTGCGAGAACGGCGCAAACAGCTGCGCCAGACGCTCGGCCGGAATGCCGATGCCGCTGTCGCGGATGGTGAAGCGCAGCGTGGCCGGCGCTTCGGCCAGTTCCACCAGCACCGACACCGACCCCTTTTCCGTGAACTTGATGGCGTTGCCGACCAGGTTGACCAGCACCTGCTGCAGGCGGTGGCCGTCGCCCACCAGCGCCGCCGGCACGCCCGGCTGCACGCCGATGGCCAGTTCCAGATCCTTCTCGCCGGCGTTGACGGTCATGATGGTGGCAATGGCCTCCAGCATGGTGGCCAGCTGGAACGGCGCCGGCGCCAGTTCCATGCGGCCCGCTTCGATCTTGGAGAAATCCAGCACGTCGTTGAGGATGCTGAGCAGCGAATGGCCGGACGAACGTATCATGTCGACGTACTTGAGCTGCTCCGGCGCCAGCGCGGTATTGCTCAGCAAGTGCGTCATGCCCAGCACCGCGTTGAGCGGCGTACGGATCTCGTGGCTCATATTGGCCACGAATTCGCTCTTGGCGCGGCTGGCTGCCTCGGCCTGGTCACGCGCGGCGATCAGCGAGCTTTCCGATTCGCGCAGCGCGGCGGTCATTTGCCTGGCCAGCGCGGTGGCATAGGCCTGACGCGCCGTCAGCGCCCGCACCACGCCGAAGAACAGCAGGCTGATAATCACGCCGGCCAGCAGCACGATGTGCGACTTCTGGCGGTCGATGGATTTTTCGAACGACGGCTGGGAGGCGAAACGCAGCGTCCATTCGTGCTGCAGCAGCTGCAGCTTCAGCGTGCGCGCATACGGATTGGGATACTGCTGCGGGTCGTCCGGCGCGCGCGCGCTGGCAAACAGCTGTGCATCGGCGGTGGCGCTGCCGCCGTCGAAAATCTCCAGCCGCACGGTCTGGTCGGCGGGGCCGAGCAGGTCCCGCATCAATTCGTCGGCGCGGATAGGGCTGTAGGCAAAGCCCTGCAAGGCCGCCAGCCGCAGTTCGACGCCGGCATTGCTCTCCAATTGGACCTGCTTGCGGTAGATGGGGAAGTAGACCAGGAAGCCGGGCAGCCCGTCGTCCCGGCCCTCCTGCACCAGCACCACTTTGCCGGTCATGGCCGCTGCGCCGTTGCGCGCGGCCTTCAGCAAGGCCGCCCTGCGGATAGGTTCGGACATCATGTCGTAGCCGAAGGCGCGCAGGTTGCGGCCGGCGAACGGCTCTAGATACATGACGATGACCGAGGCGCCGACATCGGCGGTGTCTTTGTTATTGCTCCAGATGCGGAAATCCTCGTAGCCCTGGTAGCGGATTTCCTTTTCGGTTGCTGCGCGCTGGTCGGCGCGCAGGTACATGCCGTAGCCCAGCCCCATCACGCCGGGGAAGTTGTTGCGCAGGTCCATGCCCGCAACGAAGTCGCGCCACTGGTCGCGGCTCGGGTCTTGCTGGGCCTTGAACAGCGCCTGCGCGCCGCGCAGGCCGGACTCGTACAGCACCATGCGGCGGCCGATGCGCTTGGCGATATCGGCGCATTCGGCGTCGAACTGCTCCTGTGCGCGGCGCTCGGTGCCGACCGACACCAGGTGCCACACCGCCACCGTCAGGCCGACGCCGACCAGCAGCGTGGCCCATTGCGTGGCGCTGTAACTTGTGCGGTCGTTGCCGGCGCGCTTGCGTTCACTGGCGTCGGCGCACAGCACCATGGCGATCAGGCTGCACAGCATGATGAAGGTGGCCAGCGCGATCAGCGCATCGTTCAGGGTGCCGACCGCGAACGGTCCGAGGCCATGGATGGTGCCCATCACGGCGCTGCCGGCGGCGACGATGCAGACCACGCTGGCGCCGCGCAGCCCCTGGCGATGGGATGACCATGCGATGGCCAGCACGAACAGGTAGGGCAGCCATCCCAGCCCGTCCTCATACGAGTAGCGGCGGCCGAACACCAGCCACGCCAGCGCCGCCAGCAGCAGCAAGGAGACGCCAATTTCCAGCGCGCCGCGCCAGCTCCAGCGCGGCAGGCGGCGCACACACCAGATCAGGATGGCCGGGCCGACCAGCAGGACGCCGGAGGTGTCGCCCACCCACCAGGTCAGGGCGATGGTGCCGTAGGCGGCGGCCGGGGCGAGGCCGAGCCACACCAGCGTCGTGCTGCCGATGCCGGCACTGACGGCGCACATCGCCATGGCGACCAGCGCGAATTTGTACACGTTCTGCTGCTGTCCCATCGGCTGCTTGATGTCGAAGTAGCGCCTCACCAGCCAGACGCCGGACAGCGCTTCCAGCGTGTTGCCGCTGGCGATCAGCAGCGTGGCCAGCGCCACGTGCATGTCGAATGGCAGGCCGTTGGCATGGAAGGTGGCAAGGTTGGCGATGACGGCGCCCGCGAAAATCGCCGGCCAGGCGCGATATCCCATCAGCAGCAGCGCGGCAAAGGCAATGCCGGAGGGCGGCCAGACCGGCGTTGCGTTGGTATGCGCGAACGCTAGCAGCAGGCTGGCACGGGCAATCAAGGCATAGCACAGCGTGAGGAGCATCAACGCGCGCATGACGGTTTCTTGGGGTTGTAGGCGATAAGCCACTATAGCGTAAATAGCGTAAATATTGTCATAATGATTTGGCATTCGCGCTACGGCGAGTTATATTTTCTCATCTTGTTCATAGCGAGTTTCAACTTGTCCCTGCCTTCGAACGATGCGCTGATCGTCGCTTTATCGGTGAGCTTCGCCGCCCTGGCCGGATTCCTGTCCATCGTCAACGCCGCCCGCCAGCGCGCGGCGCGGGAAGCGGCGCAGGCGCGCGGCATTGAAAGCGAACGGCGCGCCCGCGTGCTGGCCGATACGCTGCCGCTGCTGATCGCCTACCTGGACCGCGATCTGCGCTACCGCTTCGCCAACGCCTATTACCGCACCCTGTGGGGACTGGACCCGGAGGCCATGACCGGCCGGACGGTGACCGAGGTATTCGGTCCCGCCGCCGAGCCGTGGCTGGATGAACTGCGCGCGGCGCTGGCCGGACGCCGCCTGCATTTCGAACGTGATTTTCAGAGCGCCGGCGGCGTGCAGCACTTTCTGGTGGATCTGGTGCCGGACGTGGCGCCGGACGGTAATGTGCTCGGCTTTTACCTGACGGCGATGAATATCACCGACCGCAAGAACAGCGAACAGCGCGCCGAAGCGGCCAGCCATGCCAAGAGCGAGTTTGTGGCGAACATGAGTCACGAGATCCGCACGCCCATGAATGCGGTACTGGGCGTGGCCTACCTGCTGGAGAATACGGCACTCAGCGAGACGCAGAAGGAATATGTGGGCATGATACGGTCGTCCGGGCAGGTGCTGTTGGGTATCCTGAACGATGTGCTGGATTTTTCCAAGATCGAAGCCGGCCGCATGGAACTGGCGCCCACCGAGTTCCGGATCCGGGCCGTGCTCGATTCGGTGGCCAGGGTGATGACGCTGAACGCCAGCGCGCGCGGTATCAGCCTGGCGGTGAATGCCGACGCGGACGTGCCGCCGGTACTGGTGGGCGACGCCATGCGCCTGCAGCAAATCCTGATCAATTTGGTCGGCAATGCGATCAAGTTCACGGAGCGCGGCGGCGTGACCGTGCGCGTGGTGCTGTGCCAGTCGCCGCGGCCGGATGAGGTGACGCTGCGCCTGGCGGTGCGCGATACCGGCATCGGCATGGACACGGAACAGCTAAGCCGCTTGTTCTCCGCCTTCAGCCAGGCCGACGCCTCGACGACACGGCGCTTCGGCGGCACCGGTCTGGGACTGGCGATCTGCCGCCGTCTTGCGGAACTGATGGGCGGCGATATCGCGGTGCGCAGCACGCAAGGGGCCGGCAGCGAGTTCGTGGTGACGCTGCCGTTTGCCGTCGGCGACGCCGATGCCGTAGTGGAGGAGCCGGTGTGGCAAAGCGTGCCGACGCAGGGCTGGTTGCTGCCGGAAGCGCCGGCCTTGCCGCCGGTAGCGCCGCCTGCCGGGGATGCGCCGCCGCTGCAAGGACTGCGCCTGCTGCTGGTCGAGGACAATCCCCTCAATCAGGTGGTCGCGCGCGGCATGCTGGAACAAGCAGGCGCCGGCGTGGAGGTGGTGGAGAACGGCCAACTGGCGCTGGAGCGCTTGCGCACGCATGCCGCCGATTACGACATGGTGCTGATGGACGTGCAAATGCCGGTGATGGATGGCTACCAGGCTACGCGCCTGGCGCGCCGCGAGTTGGGCCTGAAACTGCCGATCCTGGCGATGACGGCCGGCGTGATGCAATCCGAGCAGGATCAGTGTCTCGCCGCCGGCATGGACGATTTCATCGCCAAACCGGTCGACATAGAGCAAATGCTGGACGTCATTTCACGCCACTGGAAGGCAATTCGCGCCGGTTAGCGGTATTTCGTCGCATGGCTGCGCTGGCGACGGCGGTGCCGGATAAAGTGGTTTCACACTTTATTCACACGGGAGTCCCGCATGTCCAAGCTTATGTTTGCCACACTATTTGCCGCACTGTCTGCCGTCTTGCCGGCGTTCGCCGCCGATCTTACCATCGACGTGGAGGGCGTCGCCAGCGCCGATGGCCAGGTGAGGGTGGCTGTCTTCAACTCGGCCGATACCTTTCCGGTGAAGCCGGTGCGCGCCGTGGGGACGCCCGCGCGCGAGGGCAAGGTGCGGCTGGTGGTTGCGGACCTGCCGGCCGGCGATTATGCCTTTGCGGTCTATCACGATGTCAACGGCAACGGCAAGCTGGATCGCAATGCTGTTGGCATGCCGACCGAGGACTACGCCTTCAGCAACAACGCCATGGGCAAGCGCGGCGCGCCAGGCTTTGACGATGCCCGCGTGGTGCTGCCGGCCGGCGGCGCCAGCGTCGGCGTCAACCTGCACTGAGCGGAGGCCGGAATGATCAACCGCCGCCAATTCCTTGGCTTTGCCGCCATGTGCCTTGCCTCTTTCCCGGCGCTGGCCGACAGCGCGACGGGCGAAGTAGCGGGCGACGCCATGGTGCTGGGCCGCCTGCCGCGTGACCTGAACGGCATTTTCTACCGCAACGGGCCGGGACGTTATGAGCTGGGTGGCGAGCGCTATCACCATCTGTTCGACGGCGACGGCTTTGCCCAGCGCTGGCAGATCGCCGACGGCAAGGTAAGCCACATCGGCCGCTACGTGGCCACGCAAAAATTCGAGGAGGAGCGCAAGGCCGGACGCTTCCTGTATCCCGCCTTCGGCACCTACGTCGGCCGCAAGGGCGTGAAGAACAACGACACCGTCAACGTCGCCAACACCAATCTGCTGCCGTTCAACGGCAGCTTGTACGCGCTGTGGGAGGGCGGCTCGGCTACTGAGATGGACCCGCAAACCCTGGCCACGCGCGGCATCAAGACCTGGCGCAAGGACTTGAAGGCGATGCCGTTTTCGGCCCATCCGAAGACCGATCCGGACGGCGGCCTGTGGAACTTCGGGAATCTGCCCGGCAGCGACAAGCTGATTATCTACCGCCTGAACGCGCAGGGCGAGGTGACGCGCACCGCCATGATCCCGGTGCCGCAGTTGAACATGGTGCACGACTTCGTGGTCAGCGGGCGCCACCTGGTCTTCCTGCTGGCTCCTTACGACATGCGGCCCGGCCCGGAACGCAGCCTGGCCGAATCGTTGTACTGGGAAGGCGACAAGCGCCCGATGCGCGCGGTGGTCATCGCCAAGGATACGCTGACTTTGCGCCAGGTGTTCGAACTGCCGGCGCGTTCGGTCTTCCATCTCGGGAATGCGTACGAGGATGGCTCCTGCACGCGGCTGGACGCGGTGCTGCACGAGGGGGATGCACTGGTCAAGACTTCGATGGCGGCGCGCGAGCAGATACGCCTGCTGCGGGATAACCAGAGCAGCACGGTGCAGATCACGCTGGATTATGTCAGCGGCCAGGCGCGCGAAGCACGCCTGTTCGGCGTCAGCGAATTCCCGCGCGTGGCGCCGCAGGTGGTGTCGGCGCGCCATCGCAAGCTGCTGGTGCTGGGCGCCAGCGGCCGCGAGCTGATACTGGACAGCGTGAATCTGATCGATACCGACAGCGGAAAGGTTGACGGCTATGCCTTCGGCGCCGGCTGGGAGGTGGAAGAGCATGTGCTGGTGCCGCGCCGCGGTGCGCGTTCCGAGACGGACGGCTATGTGATTGGCGTGGCGCAGGACAAGCACCATGCGCAAACCATGCTGACGGTGTTTGATGCGCACAACATCCAAGCCGGTCCTGTGGCGCTGGCGCGTTTGTCCTATCGCGCGCCCGCTTGCTTTCATGGTAACTTTCTGGCGACATGAAAAATTCACAGAACTGTACCTCCGCACAAGAGAGGATGCCCCCGCCGCCGGCACATCCGCTGGAACTGATACCGCTGTTTCGCCGCTGGCCGCGCTCCCTCCCGCGCGACTTGCTCTATACCTTGATCTGGAGCAGTGGCATGGGCCTGGCGTTTGCCGCGCTGGAGCTGGGGCTGGTGCGTCACGTCGGACTGGATACGCTGGAGCTGTGGCCTTTGCTGTTGATGTCCAATCTGATCGGCATCTTGATCCACGGCGGCATGGTGTTGTCCAACCGCTTGCTGCGTGGCTGGCCGCGCCGCGCCCGCGGTCTGCCGCGTACCTTGTTCAGCATGGCCCTGATGGGCGTCTGCGTCCCGCTTGGTATCGCGCTGGGGGACCTGATCTGGCGCGGCACCAGCCCGGTCAAGCTGCTGGGCAATCGTGGCGTATTGACCGAGGCAATGGTGATCGGCATGGTCGTGGCGCTGCTGCTGTACCTGGTGCGCCGGGCCGCCGACAAGCGCGCGGCCAAGGCGGTGGAAGAGGCGCGCCAGAAGGAGTTCCTCGCTTCCAGCGCGCGCATGCTGGCCGAAGCGCGGCTGCGCGCCCTGCAGGCGCAGATCGAGCCGCACTTCCTGTACAACACGCTGGCCAATGTGGTGAGCCTGATCGGACCGCGTCCGGCGCAGGCGCAGCACATGCTGGAGCGCTTCATCGATTATCTGCGCGCCAGCCTGGCCGCCAGCCGCAGCGAGGAAGCCACGCTGGATTCCGAGAGCAAGCTGATTGCCGCCTATCTGGATGTGCTGGCGGTGCGCATGGGCGAGCGTCTGCGCTATCGTATCGAACTGCCGGATGAACTGCGGCAGTTCAGGATCGCGCCCATGCTGCTGCAGCCGGTGGTGGAAAACGCCATCGCCCACGGCCTGGAGCCGAAGGTGGAGGGCGGCGAGATTGTGGTCAGCGCGCGCGTCGAGGGCGAGCATGTGGCGATCCGCGTCAGCGACACCGGCGCCGGTTTGAACGAGTCCGCGCCGCGCAAGCCGGGCGGCGGCGTTGGGCTCAGCAATCTGCGCGAACGCTTGCGCAGTTTGTATGGCGCAGCGGCTAAGGTAGAATTATCGGAAAATCAACCTTGCGGCATGACGGTGCGCCTGATGCTGCCTTTGAATGCGAGTCCAACATCGATACCATCCGTGCCCTGATCGCCGACGACGAAGCCCATTTGCGGGAATATCTGGAAGGCCAGCTTAAAATCGTGTGGCCCGAGCTGCGCGTGGTGGCGCGCGCCGCCAACGGCATTGAAGCGCTCAGCATGATCGATACCGAGGCGCCGGACGTGGCTTTCCTCGATATCCGCATGCCAGGCCTGACCGGGCTGGATGTCGCCGCCCGTCTGACCAGCGGCGCGCGGCCGCCGCACATCGTGTTCGTCACGGCCTATGACCAGTATGCGGTGGAAGCGTTCGAGCATTCGGCGGTGGATTACCTGCTCAAGCCCGCAAGCCTGGAGCGGCTGGAGAAAACCGTGGCCAAGCTGAAGACGCGCCTCGCCAGGCCGGCGGAGGCGGTGCCGGCTGCCGCCCTGCAGGCCTTGCTGGCGCAATTGAGCAGTGCCGCACCGGCGCCGGCCGCCGCCCCGCTGCGATGGATACGCGCCTCGCACGGCGATGAAACGCGCCTGATCCCGATCGAGGACGTGATCTACTTCCAGAGTAACGACAAATACACCAGCGTGTTCGTGGCGGAGGGCGAAAGCCTGATACGGACGCCGATCAGCAAGCTGCGCGAGCAGCTCGATGAACAGCAGTTCTGGCAGATACACCGCAGCGTGATCGTCGCCGCGCGCCATGTGGCGGGCACGCGGCAGGACTTTCGCGGACGCTTGATGGTGCAGCTGAAAGGCCGCCCGGAACAGTTGGTCGTCAGCCGTAACTACGTCGATCTGTTCCGGGGGATGTGATTACTTCCTGACCGGTTTGACGCGCGATGCCGCTTCCTTGGCGTTCACGCGCGCGGTTTCCACGTTATCAGCGGTGGCCAGCGCCACGCCCATGCGGCGGCGGGCGAACGATTCCGGCTTGCCGAACAAACGAAGGTCGCTGTTCGGCACGCGCAGCGCGTCGGCCACGCCTTCAAAGGCGATGCCGGCCGCTTCGTGCTGGCCGTAGATCACGGCCGAAGCGCCCGGCGCTTTCAGGGCGACGTTGACTGGCAGGCCGAGGATGGCCTTGGCGTGCAGTTCGAACTCGCTTTGCACCTGGGTGGCCATGGTGACCATGCCGGTATCGTGCGGACGCGGGCTCACTTCCGAGAACCACACCATGTCGTTCTTGACGAACAGCTCCACACCGAACAGGCCCAGGCCACCGAGGTCGCCGGTCACCTTGGCGGCGATGTCGCGCGCGCGTTCCAGCGCCACCGGGTCCATGCGGCATGGCTGCCACGATTCCACATAGTCGCCATGCACTTGCACGTGGCCGATAGGATCGCAGAACTGCGTCACCACCTTGCCGTCCGCGCCCAGCGAACGCACGGTCAGCAGGGTGATTTCGTAGTCGAAGTCGATGAAGCCTTCCACAATCACGCGGCCCGAATCGACGCGGCTGCCGGCGGCGGCGTAGTCCCACGCGGCTTTCACATCGGCGGCGGAATCGACTTTCGACTGGCCTTTGCCCGACGACGACATCACCGGCTTGACCACGCAAGGGAAGCCTACGGCGGCGGCGCCGGCTTGCAGTTCTTCCAGGCTGCTGGCGAAACGGTAGGGCGAGGTGGCCAGGCCCAGGGTTTCCGCAGCCAGGCGGCGGATGCCTTCGCGGTTCATGGTCAGCTGTGCGGCGCGCGCGGTCGGGATGCAGGTGATCTTGCCGGCCGCTTCCAGCTCCGCCAGTTTGTCGGTGGCGATGGCTTCGATTTCCGGCACCACCAGATCCGGTTTTTCCTGCTCGATCAGCGCGGCCAGCGCGGCGCCGTCGGTCATGTTGATGACGTGGGCGCGGTGTGCGACCTGATGGCCCGGCGCGTTGGCGTAACGGTCGACGGCAATCACTTCCACGCCCAGGCGTTGCAGCGCGATGATGACTTCCTTGCCGAGTTCACCGGAACCCAGCAGCATGACTTTGGTGGCGGTTGGGGACAGGGGCGTACCGAGAGTGCGTGGGGTGTTCATAGTTGGTCTTGAAGTTAGAAGGAATAAACCAGCGTTACCGAGGTCTGGGTATCGGTGTTCTTTTTATCGGCCGGCACGTTGGTGTCGTTGCGGATGTTGTAGGCGGCCTTCATCTGCATGGTGCTGTTGATCTTGGTGAGCAGCGCCGTTTCGGCCATCGAGTGGATGTTCGAGGTGCCGCGTTCCACGCTGACGTTCTGGCGGAACTGGGCGCTGTCGCTCAGTTTCCATTTCAGGCTGGCCGCGCCGCGG
>Ga0102589_1003877_pt1 | contig 14788 bp, 12 predicted proteins | sample AraplaMF_Col_mLB_FD_76858 | JGI IMG/M metagenome (GOLD analysis project Ga0102589, IMG submission 76858) | Arabidopsis root microbial communities from the University of North Carolina, USA - plate scrape MF_Col_mLB | ecosystem: Host-associated > Plants > Roots > Endosphere | place: USA... | reverse complement strand
CATAACTATTTTTATTGCCCCGGAAATCTTTATGATTTAAATATTTTTGGTCAAAGTTAAAGAAGTCAGGGTAATAAGGGTAAACATGATAGGAAGCAAATTGACCTGGTGCCTGCATCTCACCCTTCGTATAGATGACATTTGGATTTACGCCTACCAAATCCTCATCCTTAGAAGGCTCAGATGGATGGTCTAATAAGTCGGTTGTTACCCAGTTTGTGAAACTCATTGGACGGATCCAATTATATTTATCCTTCTCGTAAACAGTAATAAGATCCATTTGCTCCGCTAACCAATGCTCAAATGGTGCAGCATTTTTCGTTTCAAAATACGTCCCATTGTATTCGCCTATATTAGCGTGTTTCTCGTTCGTACCGACAACCATTTGCGGATACCATTCGATTCCTAACACCCAGCCTATTACATATTTAGAAACGTCCACATCGTATAATCCTGAGGCATGTCCTGTCACTGGCTTCACGTAAGTATTACCGTGGATAACGTCCACCATTCGCTTCATTTCAAGTTGAAAATCCTTTAAAGTAGCTTCATCATAGGCATCTAATGAATCAACTAAGCCTTCCTCATTAATCCACACACCATGCAAGACATACAATGGTTTATCTGGATTTTCTTCATTGTATTTTGCAAGTGCCCGATAAAAACCTGGTGGGTGTAATGTATATACACGAATCGTATTGGCATTCATCTCAGCAATTTGACGAAACCATCGATAGTACTCTTCTTCCGTTATAGCTGCTTCGCCAGGGAATGCTCCTGGTTTACCCATACCGATATTAACGCCCTTAAAGACTATTGGCTCCCATTTTCCATCACGTAAGACTTCAAATGACTCGCCCTTAATACGTGCATTATAATTTAATTTTCCGTGATTAACGTTTTCTTGAACTTCTTTTTGCTCAAACGTTTCAAAAATTTTATGCATGACTGGTATATAGATCGACCAATAGAATGAACTATCTGCATACTTCTCAGCATATTTATAAATGGTCGGTAATCCTTTTACTTTGTATAGGGTCGGTACCCGGGACATATCGTTGAAGTCTCCAGCAAAATAATAGCTTGTCGTATAACGTTTATCCTGCGAAACGATTGCCGCAAATTGCTGTGGAATATCATTTTCCTCTAATAACTTTTCCCCTTCTTTTGTTAAGTCCCATTCATAATTAGCGAGAGCATCCTCTGCATATTTAGGTGTGATAATATCAAACCAATAGCCATATTCTGCACGAGCAGAGGTGTTGAAGAACTTTTGCCCTTCTTCAGTAAATTGCACTTGAATGCCTTCTGTGTTTACATGCTTGTCCATCTCTAGCACAATGAGCTTTTCTGTCACTTCATTAAATAGAAGAAAACCTCCACCCTTGTATGGCCAATTATCACCATGTTCATCTATGACCCATTGTGGAATTTCTGTATTTTTATGATAATCAAGCTCATCAAAATATCGCCCAATCCATCCAGACCATGAAATTCCTAAATAATCCTGTAACTCTTTTCTAACTTCTACTGACGTTGGTGACGCAAATGTATTGTATTCAGCGATCAACATACTTTTCTTGTTGCTCGCTAAACGATTTACTATAGACTGCCATTCATCCATTTCCAAGCCGCCAACAATTTTTTCTGAGCGTTTACCTAGGCGCTTTTTTTCATTTAAATCATCTTTATAAACCCCATACGTATCTGCCAAATAAATAACATCATAATTACTATAGTCAGTTGGGAACTTTTTTTCTGACACTTTCTTCGTTTTATCATTCGGAATCGTACCATAGTAATTTTTTTGTACATCATACGGATGCTCATCGATTGTGTATTTATAATGGTTTAAAAACCAGTTTACACCTAAATGCTCTCGATAAGTTTCATTCGGAACCGTTTTATCTAGAATCGCAACATTGAGCGGTTTTTCCTCGCTGAAATACCACCATGCTATAGGTGTGATAATGAGAATTAAAACGACTATAATTCCTATATATATACGCTTCATATACTTTTCTCCTTTTCACCGATGCCGACACGCTTCATATTACCCCAATCGCTTCTTCTTAGCACAAATCGAATCAATCCCTCACAGCGCCAAAAAAGAGTGAGTGGTCGATACCAGAAAATTTCTGTAAATGTTAGAAGTATCATGCGTAGTAGCTCTCTCGGTTTCGGATAAGTATTCAAAATCCATGCTTCGAATAATATAGAAGCTATTGAAAAAATTACTCCATAAATAACGAAAAGCAGTAACAAGATTATAGCTACTTCATAATAGATTTCCCCTAAGAAGAATGCTACTACGATATAAATATAACCACCTAGCTCAACTAATGGTCCTAGACATTCTACTAGCCAAAAATATGGAAATGAAAGCAAGCCTATTAAGCCATATTTAGGATTCAACGTCATCGTCTTATGCTTCCAAAGGCTTTCAAATAACCCTTGATGCCAACGTCTACGTTGGTTTCGTAAAACTCCTAATGTCTGAGGTGCTTCAGTCCAGCACACAGGATCTGGAACGAATTCTATACGCTTCTTTTCTTTTTTCTTTCTTATTAAACGGTGGATATTCACGACAAGCTCCATGTCTTCTCCAATAATATTCGTTGAATAACCGCCCGCTTCCACAGCCCATTCCTTCGAAAATACACTAAATGCCCCCGAAATAATAAGCACAAGATTGTATTTACTTAAAGCTATACGCCCCATTAAAAAGGCTCGCGCATATTCTATGATTTGCATAACAACTAAGTAATTATTTGGTAAGTGCGTTTCAGTAACGGAACCAAGCTGCATTTTCGCTCCATTGGCAATTCGGATATTTCCTCCTGCCGCAATCACTTCACCATCAGATAAAATAATCGGTTTCATCACACGAAGCAATGATTTTTCATCTAAAATTGAATCACCATCAATAGAGCAGAAATATGGATATTGAGATACATTAATACCAACATTTAATGCATCTGCCTTACCACCATTTTCTTTATCCACTAAAATACAATTCTTATAGATTTCAGATTCATAAATTTGTTTCACTTGTTTTGTAGGGATATGTGTACGAACAATTTTATCAACGGGCTTCATTCGGAAATGCTCGATTACGGTTTGTAGTGTAGCGTCAGTAGACCCGTCGTTAATAATGATAATTTCCGTTTGTGGATATCGTAAATTCAACAATGAATAGACTGTGTCTACAACCCCAATCTCTTCATTGTAAGCAGGGACTAATAAGGATACTGGTTTAGAATAAAAGGCATCTGTATGCGCATCATCATACTCTGAGGGATCTAATTTATAGCGTTTTCTCATAACTAGCATGGCAATTACAAACATTGCGCAATATGAAACAATAACAAACAACATATAAAATAGAATAAATCCACCAAAGAACCACATACAAAAATCTAAAAATACTTTCATTTGTTCCCTCGCTTTCTGACGATTGTTTCCCGTGCCATGTCAATTGCATATGGGTCATTTGAGGACTCCATAAATTGCTGTAATTTTGCAATTCCTTCTCTATTTTCTGCAATTGTTTTAGCAGCCTGTGAGCGAACCCACCAATTCTCATCTTGTAGAAGCTGTTCTAAATAAGCATAGGTATAGTTAAGTGGTACATGCTTAAAGATCTTCGCAACCATTAATCTTATTTCCCACATATCTGATGTCACAAACGGAGCATAAGGATCAACTTCATCAATTACACCAATTTCATAAAGACCCTTTAATGCTCTTATTTGTATTTCTGGCATCTCATGTGTTAATAGCTGTTTTAACTGATCAATATATTGCATATTTCTTTTGACAGCTGCAGTATCAATTGCAGCAAATTGGATATTTGGTGTCCAGCTATTAAAGTCTTCAAATAATCGAATAAATACGTCTTCCTCTAACAATACAAATACTCTTCTATATTCGCTTTCAGAATAATGAATGTTTGATTCTTTAATTTTTTCGATAAACAATTCTGGTTGGAAGAGAGAGTATATTTTTAACAGTTGAAAATATTCTTCCTCCGAAATTTTGGTTTTTTCGAATTGTAGACAAGTCTCTAATAAATCCTCTATCTGTAAATCAGCAATATGATATAAAGCATTCATCCTAATGCTCCATCGTTTACTGGACAAATCCTTTTCATAAAAGTTTTTTAAATAGAGATTAGAAAACTCTTTTATTTTGCGTTCAACTTTTTCATTGCTTATATTTTTCAAATAGGATGAAAAGATTATTTCTATAGCTGCTACTTGAGCTCTTCCTCGGGGTACAAGCGCTATAGAGAAAATTTCATCATTGATTAAATAGTTGTACCAATGCTGTGAAGAGTTTTGCAAAAAAGTATCACGCACTTCTGCAAAACGAATCTCCCGCTTGCGCTGAACAAGTATATAGATCGTAAATAAAAATAGAACTACTAATAAAACACCGCTGAACGTTAAAAGAAAAGGTATCGACAGCTCGATCATAGCCAAAACCTCGCAAAAGTTTTCTTAATTTTTGCTTCTAACAAACGTAAATTAAATGGTTTTACGATATATTCATCGACGCCACCTTCATAAGCATTAAGTGTTGCGCCCTCTGAGTTTCGCTCTGACATCATATAAATGATGAACTTTTTCTCATTCGGCATTTCTCGCAAAATGTGCAAAATTTCTAAGCCATTTTTACGTGGTAAAATATCATTCATCACAACTAAATGCATATGGCCTGTTTTATAGTTATCGGACTGTAAAAAACTATATCCATCTTCATAGGTTGACACGTCTAAAGTATAATGAGAGATGTCTAAATTTTTGAGTGTCGTTTCTAACACTTTTCTAAAGATTTCATTTTGTTCAATAATGCTAACCTTTACTTGCTCCATTGGTTGTACACGATAATCTGTAACCTGCTCTACTGACCAAGTCGGCTGTTCGTCATCTGCTAGTTTGTGCTTATTTTTATCTAACAATGTATCAAAGTCAACGCTATTATTTCTTATTTCAGTAACGGATGCTTTTAACGCTATTTGTTGAAATTCCCTTTCTTGCGTTAGAATAGCGAAAATCCGTTTTAAAAACGCCTTTACCTCAACCTCACTACTTTGCAGAAAAAATATTCCCCAATGCATGCCATCTGCTAGTTGGAAAAGTAAATCTGTTTTTCGTATTTTTGATTTTAGAAAAGCTGAAATTTGATGATTCACTTGATTACGTTCTATATCAGTTCCTTGTGAGGAATTCGCTACTTTAAAAAAGACTGCAGTCATTGTTAAACGTGAGCGAATAACACTTTCACGCAAAATTTCAAAATAACCCTTCACCTCATGCTCCTGCATGATGTCTTCTGCAATGATTAATTTATTCATTTGTGTTCACTCCAGTTGATGGAAGAAGTATTTTATTCTTCTTCATTATTTTTCTATCATTCTCTTGATTTTTAAACACAACAACTATAGTAATAAAGATGACTAAACAATTTCTATACAAAATTTTTGGTAAATCGATCACTTTTAAAATATTATTATATTTTTGCTATAAACTACAGAATAATACCTTTCTCGATAAAAAGTTATATTTTTCTGATAAAAGACAGCCTTTTTATAATTAAGAAGAAATGGTAAGTAAGCTTTATAACTTACTTACCCTTTGACCACAAAAAAACACTATTTTGTTTCAGCCTGACGACTCATCCTGCGATGAGGAACCGTTGATTTTTCACGGAGAGTGGCGGTTCCCGCTGGATCAGTTTGCAATAGAAGACCCTCAGGAACGATGTGAGAAGGAGATTGAAACCAACTATTCAATATTTATTCTTTTGATGACAAAATAAAAAGGATATGTAAGCTTTATACTTACATACCCTTTTTCAATAAATTTTATTTAACTGGTACAACTGAACCTTTCCATTCTTCAATAATGAAGTCTTGGATTTCTTTAGTTTTTAATACTTCAATTAATTTTTTAATTTCTGGTTTTGTTTCATCACCAGCACGTACAGCTACAATATTTACATATGGAGATTCTTTATCTTCAAGAGAAATTGCATCTTTCAATGGATTAATGCCGTTATCGATTGCAAAGTTCGAGTTAATCAGAACCGCATCACCTTCATCATTTTCATACATTTGTACAAGCATTTCAGGCGCTGTATTTGCATCGAATTTAAAGTTTTTAGGGTTTTCTGCGATATCTTTTATTTCTGCTGCTGTTTTATCAACACCATCTTTTAATTTAATTAAGCCCTTAGCTTCTAACAATGAAAGCATACGGCCGTGGTCTGAAACTGAGCTAGAAAGTAAAATTGTTGCACCTTTTGGTAGATCCTCAAGAGATTTATATTTTTTAGAGTAAATTCCGATTGGTTCAATGTGAATGGCACCAGCATTTACAAAGTCATAGCCGTTTTCTTTCATGCTAAGCTCTAAGAAAGGTAAGTGTTGGAAATAGTTTGCATCAAGTTCACCTGATTCTAAATGTTGGTTTGGTAATACATAGTCTTGATACGTCTCAATTTTAAGATCGATACCTTCTTTAGCTAAAATAGGTTTTGCTTTTTCCAAAATAACCGCATGTGGCGTATTAGAAGCACCTATTGTTAATGTTACATTTTCTTTATCGTCTGATTTATCACCAGATGATGCGTTTGAGTTTGTATCTTCTTTTTTACCAGCACCACAAGCAGCTAAAGCTAGTACTAATACTGATAAAAATAACCCTGCTAATAATTTCTTCATTTTATTGCACTCCCTTTTATCTTGTTTAAAATATGTTAGCGGTATAATACCGAAATAACCTCTTTGATGTTCGTAGCGAGATGCGCTTTTTTAATTAGCGCCTTTTTAGCGTTTATCTGTTTTGGCAGTAATGAAGTCGCCAATCCATTGAATAATAAATACTACTATTAAGATTAATATAGTCGCCATTAATGTTACATCTTGGCGATTACGTTGGAAACCATCTAAGAAAGCTAAGTTTCCTAGACCGCCTGCACCGATAATTCCAGCCATCGCAGTATAGCCAACAAGTGCTACAGCCGTTACAGTAAGACCAGAAATAAGCGCTGGTAACGATTCTGGGATTAATACTTTCCAAATAATCGTTGACGTTTTGGCACCCATTGAACGAGCTGCTTCGATAACACCTTTATCGATTTCACGCAAGGAAATCAATACCATTCGCGCATAAAATGGTGCAGCTCCGATAATTAGTGCTGGTAAAGCAGCATCAGCACCACGAATTGTGCCGAGTAAAAACTTCGTAAACGGAATTAATAAAATAATCAAAACGATAAATGGAATCGAACGGAAAATGTTAACGATTGAACCTGTTAAAAAGTTCACTAGTTTATTGGCCCATAATTGGTTTGGACTTGATAAAAACAATAAGATCCCAATCACTAATCCAAGTATAAATGTAATAACTGTAGAAATTGTTGTCATGTACAATGTTTCGTACGTAGCTTCCCACATTTTTTCCCAGTCGACATTCGGAAAGAGACTAGTTAGCATTGGCAATCACCTCCGTTTGTACTTCGACTGTATGCAAGTAGCTAAGTGCAGCTGCAATATTCGACTCTGAGCCTTCAATTTGTACAATAAGTGTTCCGTACGCGCCATTTTTCGTTTGCGAAATATTACCATGCACTATACTTACTTCTACATCACACTGTTTCACAAGATGTGAGATGACAGGCTGCTCTGTTTTTTCTCCTACAAAGATTAGTTTTACAAGTTGTCCATTAGGGTAATTTTCTTTAATTTGTGTCACAGTTTCCTGTGTTTCCTTCGTATCTGTAATTTGAGAAACGAATTTTTTTGTAATGTCCGCTTGTGGCGCTTGGAATACTTGTAATACTTCACCACGTTCTACAATTTCTCCAGCTTCCATAACAGCTACACGGTGACAAATTTTGCGAATAACATGCATTTCATGTGTGATTAACACGATCGTTAAACCTAATCGTTCATTAATATCGACAAGTAAATCTAGAATAGCATCTGTTGTCTCCGGATCGAGTGCGGATGTTGCCTCATCACATAACAATACTTCTGGGTTATTAGCAAGTGCACGAGCGATGCCTACACGTTGCTTTTGTCCCCCTGATAGTTGTGATGGATACGCTTTAGAGCGTCCGTCTAAGCCAACTAGTGTGATCAATTCTTTCACACGTGCTTCACGTTTTGCCTTTGGAACACCGGCAATTTCCAGTGGGAAAGCGATGTTTTCAGCAACAGTTCTAGACCAAAGTAAATTGAAATGTTGGAAAATCATACTGACTTTTTGTCTAGCATTTCTGAGCTTTTGTCCCTTTATGGATGAAAATTCTTGATTGTTAACTGTTACCGTACCAGAAGTAGGCTTTTCTAAACCGTTTAACAAGCGAATCATTGTACTTTTACCAGCGCCACTATAGCCGATAATGCCATAAATTTCACCTTTATTGATAGAAAGGTTGACGTCTTTAACTGCTGTTAATTCGCCATTCGAGGTTTTGTATTTCTTCGTAATATTTTGAAGCTGAATCATAGCGAATTCTCCTTTTCTTATATCAATTGTGCCTCGGCATAATTGCGTCTTGAATCGGCTTTGTGATTAGGCCTGCACGATGCAGGTCAGTTAGCCGTTATCGCATGGAGGCGATGATTTTAGGCTAACATCCCCTAAACTCCTTTTCGATTCCATGACATCTGCCAGAGGCTTTAGGCCAACACGATGTTGGTCACTCAGTCGTTGCCACAGGATGTGGCGTTCTTAGACTGAGTTCCCCTATTTCAGCGGGTGTTTCGCTGAAAGAAGTAAAAAAACCCCTTCAACTATAGACAAGTAGAAGGGGTCACGTAACTTATACGTTGAACCGTTCTCTCATCTTTCAAAGATAAAATCTTTGGGTGATTTGGCACCTTTTCACTTTGTGATGGTTGCCGGGCTTCATAGGGCACTTCCCTCCGCCGCTCTTTATAAGAGTTCGATATATTTATATTTTTTAGTATATTCGTACTTTACCACGTGAGTAAAGTTCAGTCAATTTATTTTTTTAACAATTCGTATAAATACGGTACGGATTGAAAGGCATAAACCTTTTCCGTCACTTTTCCGCCTTCACAGACAAGTAAACACGGTACACTTTCGATTTTATTATCATAAGCGATTTGCTCGATAAAATTAATATTCGCTTTACCAACTTGTAGCTGTGGCAGCAATTGCTCAACAACCGACATCATTTTCGATGCAACTACACACGTTCCACACATTGGTGTATATAAATAAAAAGCAGCCTTTTCACCGGACTGGATAACCGCGTTCCACTGCTCTTTTGACCATTCTTCCATCTTTTTTCACGCAACCTTACAAAATATATTCATTATGGATTGAGAAATGTGCACGAAGCAATATCGCCGCTAGCACCTTCCTCGGAGTTGTCTCAACTTCCTTGTATGTTGGCATTGTACGTAAATGCTCAGCCTCTGGATAATGTCTGTCCATTAATGCTCGTAGCTTATCACCCGATGTATCAGCATCAAAAAATGTAAAAAGCTCACAGCCCTCGTATGGATCGAGTAACTCTTCTAATTGATGCACACCAATTGTACCATTCGTGCAAAGTATTTTAACATGTTCATTTAAAATAGGTTCAATTTGAAGCTTATCCGAACGGCCTTCGACAATTAAACATTTCCCCTCGAACATAACGCCACCCCCGTTTAGACATATCCCTTATATTCATTATATCAATAAATCTTGTTGTTGATACTGTTAGACACCTATTGATAAGGGATATACTTGCATTCACCCTCATCTACTATGATGGCAAGATGAATGAAGATAATAAAAAACGTCGGTAATTTCCGACGTTTTTCTATTACAGGCTTGTCTTATAAGCTTGTCTTATTCTGCAATCATTTCATCGTATTGCTCAGCTGTCATAAGCTTTTCAATTTCTGATGCATCAGCAGGCTCTACAACGATCATCCATGCTTTTTCATATGGTGATTCATTAACGAATTCTGGGCTATCTTCTAAATCTGCATTTACTTCAACTACTGTACCTGAGATTGGTGCATATAATTCAGAAACTGTTTTTACAGATTCTACGCTACCGAATGGATCATCTGTTTTGATTTCGTCGCCAACTTGTGGAAGTTCAACGAAAACGATATCTCCAAGTTCAGATTGTGCGAAGTGAGAAATACCAATACGTACTTTACCATCTTCTACTTTAACCCATTCGTGCTCTTCAGAGTAACGTAAGTCTTTAGGTGTATTCATGCAAAAACCCCTCCATAAATATGTAATATATTCACTTTCAGTGTGCCATACTTCTTCCATAAAAACAAGATTAAAAGCGATTAAAAGCGGTTATTTCCAAGCTTGCTCAAAATCTGATTCTTTAAACCCTAACGTAACTTTATTTCCATCAGTTACGATTGGACGTTTAATTAACATACCATCTGAAGCAAGCAGTTCAAGTTGCTCCTCTTTAGTCATTTCAGCAAGCTTATCTTTCAAGCCAAGCTCGCGATATTTCATACCAGAAGTATTAAAAAATTTCTTTAAAGGTAGTCCACTTACTTGCCATAAGTTTGATAGTTCGTCCTTTGTTGGCGGTTGTTCGACAATGTGTACATCTTCATATGAAACTCCATTGTCATTTAGCCATTTTTGTGCTTTTTTACAAGTAGTACATTTCGGATATTGAATAAATTGAATCGTCATTTAAAGGCTCCTCTACTATCATTATTAGGAACTACATTTTCAGTGTATCCCTCATTTTCTGTAGTATACCATCATAACCGTTACGAACCAAAATGAAACTCATTATGTCAAAGCGTGGGGTTGATTTCCGTTCCGGCTTGGCGCTTTCCTGGGGCCGTTCGATGAGCCGCAAGGAATCGCCCAGCCTCCACTCCAATCAACCAATTCATATAGCGTGTCTACATGTTTCTCTGATTTTGAGTAATAAAATCAAACTTTAGCAACCAGTGTTTTCGGGTGCGAAAGCAAAGCGTCAGCCACAACAGATGTACAATCGCCAACACTAATCGATTGATTATGATGAGTAGCCCTAGCATTCTTCTTTGACATACATAAAATTGTTCTACAATATTGTTGATTGGAGTGGAAGGCTACTCGACTCCCGTGGGAAGCGAGACAGGCGAGACCCTGAGGCCAACACGATGTTGGTCACGAAGGCATCGTCACAGGACGTGACGCACTTAGCCTTCGTTCCTTTAGCGGAGGAAGCGGCTCGCCGCTCGTAGCCTGGAACGGAAATCACCCCCTCATTTTTCAAGAGCTATACTTTTATTTTCAACAAAAAACCTAGCTATCACATCTCGATAGCTAGGGTTATTTTGCATATTAAACTACAAATTTTTCTGCTTCAATTAATTTAACAGAAGCTTCGCGTTTCTTCGCGATTAAGTTGTATGGGTTGTTGCGAGTTAATTTACGTAGTGCAGATAATGTCATGCGTGCAGTGTCACCGTCTGCTGAAGCAAGAATCGTATCTTTTGCTTCTTTCTCAATTTCTGCAAATGCTTCTTGGCAGAAGATTTGAGTGTACAGTAATTTTTGATGAGCTTTTTCAGCACCGTCACGAGCAATCGCTTTTTCTGTACGCAATACAGCTGATTCCATAGCGAATAGTTGGTTTGTGATATTAGCGATATTCACCAAAACTTCTTGCTCTTTATCAAGCTTCGCACCAAAGCGTTGTGCTGCTAAGCCTGATGCTAATACAGCAATTTTCTTCGCATTTTTCACAAGATATTTTTCCTGTGCTAGTGGCTCTGTGCCTATATCCTCAGGCATTAGCATAAGAAGCTCTTGTTGTAAATTTTGAGCAACTTGAAGCAATGGCAATTCACCTTTTATTGCCTTCTTCATGAATGTGCCTGGTACGATCATGCGATTAATTTCATTTGTCCCTTCAAAAATACGATTAATACGAGAATCACGATAAATACGTTCCACTTCATATTCAGCCATAAAGCCGTAACCACCGTGTAATTGAACCGCTTCATCTGCAATGTAATCTAAAGTCTCAGAGCCAAATACTTTAGCAATAGAGCATTCAATAGCATACTCAGCAATTGCACCAGCAATCACTTTCCCTTGCTTTTGCTCATCTGGGCTTAGTTGACTTAAACGGTCCTCAAATAAACCTACTGTACGATAATTTAATGACTCAGACGCATATAATTGTGAAGCCATTGTTGATAATTTCTCTTTTGTTAGATTAAAATCGGATAGCTTCGTTTTAAACTGTTGACGTTGGTTCGTATATTGAATGGCAAGCTCTAGTGCACGCTTCGAGCCACCAATTGTTCCAACCCCTAATTTATAGCGACCGATATTTAAAATATTAAAGGCAATAACGTGTCCGCGACCTACTTCACCTAAAAGGTTTTCAACAGGTACTTCTGCATCTTCAAGTATTAATGTACGTGTCGATGAAGATTTGATCCCCATTTTTTTCTCTTCTGCGCCAACTGAAACGCCATTGAAGGCACGTTCTACGATAAATGCTGTGAATTTATCGCCATCGATTTTTGCATAAACAACAAATACATCCGCAAAGCCTGCATTTGTAATCCATTGCTTTTCACCATTTAAAATATAATGTGTCCCTGCATCATTTAACTTCGCAGTCGTTTTTGCACCTAATGCATCCGAACCTGAACCTGGCTCTGTTAATGCGTAAGCAGCGATTAGTTCACCTGTGGAAAGCTTTGGTAAATACGACTTCTTTTGATCTTCATTCCCGAATAGGACGATTGGTAAAGAACCAATACCTACGTGTGCACCATGTGTAATAGAGAAGCCGCCAGCAACTGACATTTTTTCTGCGATTAATGCAGAAGAAACTTTGTCTAATCCTAGACCCTCATATTCTTCGGGTACATCTGCGCTTAGTAAGCCGAGCTCACCGGCACTTTTTAGTAGACGAACCGAATGCTCAAATTCATGGTTTTCTAAATTTTCAACGACTGGTAACACTTCATTTGCTACATACTCTTCAGTTGTTTTAGCAATCATTTTATGTTCATCTGTGAAATCTTCTGGTGTAAATACACGATCTAATTCCACATCTTCAATAATAAATCCGCCGCCTTTAATGAAATCCGTTGTTTTTTCTGTCATTCTAAATTCCTCCCTATATATCTATTTTTAATAGTTTTTATCCCCAATATATAGAAAAGCTTGAAGCACTTTGTTCGGAGGCAACCGAAAACGCTACACTCCAAGCTGATCTAGCAAACTGTTATCATCAAATCTTTAGATTTGATGAACTATAGTATTTCAAATACTCCTGCAGCACCCATACCGCCGCCGATACACATTGTCACGACACCATATTTCTTACCTTGTCGTTTCAATTCATGAATAAGCTTTAATGTTAAAATAGCTCCTGTTGCACCTAGTGGGTGACCTAATGCAATTGCTCCACCATTGACATTCACTTTGTTTTGGTCGATGCCTAAATGACGTACGACTTGTAAAGATTGTGACGCAAATGCTTCATTAATTTCCCATAAATCAATGTCATCAATTGCTAAGCCTGCAATTTCAAGTGCTTTAGGTACTGCCACGATTGGACCAATACCCATCACCTCAGGAGGTACACCACCAACTGCAAAGCCTAAAAACTTCGCCATTGGAGTAAGCCCTTGTTTTTCTGCTTCCTCACGATCCATCACAAGTACCGCAGCTGCACCGTCCGAAGTTTGAGAAGCATTACCAGCTGTAACACTACCTTTAACATGGAAGGCTGGACGAAGCTTCGCTAAACCTTCTACAGATGTACCTGGACGTACACCTTCATCCATACTAAACGTGAATTTTTTCACCTGTGGTTTGTTGTTGTCATCTACATAATGTTGCTCCACTTCGATTGGTACGATTTCATCATTGAATTTACCTTCTTTAATCGCCTTTTCTGCAAGCTCGTGTGAACGAACAGCAAATGCATCCTGATCTTCTCTACTTACATTGTATTGACGTGCTACTTCCTCAGCTGTGTGCCCCATCCCCATATAATATTGTGGAGCAGTTTCAGCTAATGTTGGATTTAAGCGAGGTGTATTACCTACCATTGGCACCATGCTCATAGACTCGACGCCACCAGCAAGAATTGCTTTAGAATGTCCTAGCATAATACGCTCTGCTGCAAAAGCAATTGCCTGTAAACCTGACGAACAGAATCTATTAATTGTTAGCGCTGGCGTTGTATCTGGTAATCCGGCAAGCGCTCCAATACTACGTGCTACGTTCATGCCCTGCTCAGCTTCCGGCATTGCACATCCTAAAATTAAATCGTCAATCGGACCTTCATAGCCCGCTCTTTTTAATGTTTCTTTGACAACAACCGCTCCAAAATCATCTGGTCTAACGGTTGCTAAAGAACCCTTCTTTGCTTTTCCAATCGGAGTTCGTGCTCCTGCTACAATAACGGCTTCACGCATCGTATTAATCCCCCTTTGTTTCATGTGCAAGTATGGTCAATTCAGTCTTTAAGTTAGTTACGAAGTGGTTTTCCCTTTAGAAGCATGTGCTGCATTCGTTGTTGAGATAACGGATCTGCCACTAAGCTTAGGAACGCCTCACGCTCCAGGTTTAATAGGTATTGTTCATCTACTAATGTGCCATATGGAACTTTACCACCAGCAATGACATACGCTAATTTTTTAGCAATTTTTAAATCGTGTTCACTAATATAGCCTGATTCAAACATTCCTTGCGCACCGATTAGTAGCGTACCGTATCCTGATGCACCAACTACAGGAACTTTCGTA
>Ga0102589_1003872_pt1 | contig 14799 bp, 7 predicted proteins | sample AraplaMF_Col_mLB_FD_76858 | JGI IMG/M metagenome (GOLD analysis project Ga0102589, IMG submission 76858) | Arabidopsis root microbial communities from the University of North Carolina, USA - plate scrape MF_Col_mLB | ecosystem: Host-associated > Plants > Roots > Endosphere | place: USA... | reverse complement strand
TGAATAGTGCTGTTCGTAGCGCTGTCCGTAGTTCTGTCTGTAGTTGTTCGAGCGGTCGCTGTTGCTTGAGGTTGTGGACATATGTGTAATTGAATCAACCGGATCAACCCTATAGTTTGAAATACATCGATATAACCTGCAACGAGGAGAATGATCTCATGACCATATCTAGCAAGTGGATGAATTGTTTACGAACGGCATTTCTCGTGTCGGCCATTTCTCTCGTATTTACAGGCTGCCAGTCGCAGGCGACTGCTCCTTCTTCAGATAAGACCGTACAGAACAATAAATCTACCGAGGCTGCTTCGGGGACAGTTACAAGCAAGTTGAAACTGGCTGATGCGTTGACGCCGATGGGGATAAGCAATGGGGTCTACTATGAAATTTTTGTTCGCTCCTTCTACGACACGAATGCAGATGGAATCGGTGACTTAAACGGTGTTACGGCGAAGCTTGATTATTTGCAGAAGCTTGGGGTTAAGCAGCTCTGGTTAATGCCAATCAATCCTTCCCCGTCTTATCATGGCTATGATGTAACGGACTATTACGGAATCAATCCGGACTACGGAACGATGGACGACTTTAAGCGTCTGCTTGAAGAGGCCCATAAGCGAGACATCAAGATTGTGATGGATTTCGTGGTCAATCATACGAGCAGCGAGCATCCGTGGTTCAAGGAATCAATGAAAGGCAAAGACAATCCAAAGCGTGATTGGTATATGTGGGCCGAGGACTTGAAGCTTGATCCAGCAACAAGAGGCGCTTGGGGACAGCAGGCTTGGCATGAGAAAGACGGAAAGCATTATCTCGGTGTCTTCTGGGAAGGCATGCCTGATCTGCATATGGACAATGCTGAGGTACGAGCCGAAATCAAAAAAGCAGCACAATTCTGGCTGAAGCTAGGTGTAGATGGCTTCCGATTGGATGCAGCCAAGCATGTATATGAGGACTTTTACAATACGAGTCAGAATCCAGATGTCGTGCAGAACAATCAAAAATGGTGGCAGGAATTCCGCCAAGCTGTTCAAGAGGTAAATCCTGAAGCCTATCTCGTTGGCGAGGTATGGGATTCTCCAGCGGTTATTGGACCCTTCCTTAAGGATGGACTGCACTCCGCATTCAACTTCGATATGGCGAAGCGAATGATTTCGATGGTGCAGGATGAGAAGGATTCCGATATCGGTTCAATGATGAGCCGTATCTATACGTTTTACAGTAAGCAATCAGACGGCAAGTTCGTCGACGCTCCATTCCTGACGAATCATGATCAGAATCGGGTCATGAGCGAGCTTCAAGGCAATGTGAATCATGCGAAGATGGCTGCTTCCGTACTGCTGACACTGCCAGGCAATCCATTTATTTATTATGGTGAAGAAATCGGCATGCTTGGCTTGAAGCCTGACGAACGACTCCGTGAGCCAATGAAATGGACGGCAGATGAGAAAAGGGCAGGGATGACTACATGGGAGCCCGCTTCTTCAAATAAAACGGTGACTGCTGTAGAGCAGCAGATGAAGGATCCGAGTTCACTGTGGAGCCACTATAAAAAGCTGATTGCGTATCGCAATTCGGATAAGGTGCTGCAGCAGGGCGGCATTCAATCGTATAAAACGAACGTCTCTGAAGTAGCCGGTTATTACCGTGCGACTAAGGAGGACGCACGCCTTGTGCTCCACAACTTGTCCGGCAAAGAGCAACAGATACAATTGTCAGCGGACACGGCTGCTGTACTGGAGACATTGGCGTTCTCTAGTGTGGACGGCGCTGCTCTGAAGGATGGAGCTTGTACACTTCCGCCATACAGTACGATCGTGTTAGCGCCATAACATGTGGAGTTTACAGGCTTTTGGTGAAATGGAGTGCAGTTGTCTAGCGATGGCGATGTCTTTCTGTTTCGGCTAGGTTGGCTATGTAAAGCTATTCGCTTATTTTATTCATATTGTTAATTGTTAATGATGATCTGATTTAATACGACCATGTTAAGGGAGGACTTTAGATGTTACTCGAAGCTATTTATCACCGTCCGAAGCAAAACTGGGCTTATGCGTATGACCGTAAAACCATTCATGTGCGCATCCGTACGAAGAAAAATGATGTTGAGCGTGCTGCCGTTTATTTTGTGGACAAGTTCGATTGCGAAGGCGGTATTGGTAGAGCGGATATCGTTCCGATGACATGTTTGTATCAGGATGAGCTGTTCGACTATTGGCAAGCAGAGGTTGTCCCTCCTTTCCGTCGCTTGGCCTATGCCATTAAGCTAGAATCCGGGGCTGAGCATGTATGGATGACAGAGCGCGGATTCCAAGAGGAAGATCCTGTGCCTGCCCATCGCTGGTTTGAGTATCCGTTCTTAAATCCAGCTGATATCTTCACTCCCCCAGCATGGGTAAAGGATGCGGTATTCTATCAGATCTTCCCTGAGCGCTTTGCGAACGGTGATAAGAGCAATGATCCCGAAGGTCTGCTGCCATGGGGCGGAGAGCCAAAGCCGGATAATTACTTCGGCGGGGATTTGCAAGGGGTTATTGATCACTTAGATCATTTGGAGAAGCTGGGTATTACCGCGATTTACTTTACGCCGATCTTTGAGGCGACTACGAACCATAAGTATGATACGAAAAATTACATGCAGGTCGACCCTCATTTCGGCTCAAACGAGAAGTTGAAAGAGTTAGTTGAATCCTGCCATAGCCGAGGTATTCGCGTTCTTCTTGATGCGGTGTTCAATCATAGTGGTTATGCGTTCGAACCTTATCGGGATGTTCTCGAAAAAGGAGAGCAATCTGCTTACAAAGACTGGTTCCATGTTCGCCAGTTCCCGTTAGAGGTTGTGGACGGGATTCCATCATTCGATACGTTCGCATTTACACCGATGATGCCAAAGCTGAATACGGAAAATCCAGAAGTGAAGAAGTATTTGCTAGAAGTTGCGCGCTACTGGATCGAAGAGGTGGGCATTGATGGCTGGAGATTGGACGTGGCCAACGAGGTCGATCACCAATTCTGGCGTGAGTTCCGTCAAACGGTGAAGGCTGTGAATCCAGACGCCTATATTCTCGGCGAGATGTTCCATGAAGGCATGATGTGGCTGCAGGGTGATCAGTTCGATGCTGTTATGAACTATCCGTTCACGTATGCAATGCATGATTTCTTCGCTGAGGAAAAGGTAGACGGATTGCAGTTCTCGCAGGCGATCCAACATCAGTTAGCGAGCTATCCACAGCAAGCTAATGAAGTGATGTTCAACCTGCTCGACAGTCATGATACGACTCGCCTGCTTACGCTGTGTGGCGGCGACAAGCGCAAAATGAAATTGGCTGCCTTGTTCCAACTGACGTTCCTCGGTACGCCGTGCATCTATTACGGTGATGAAGTAGGCTTGGATGGCGGACATGATCCAGGCTGCCGCAAATGCATGGAATGGGATGTATCGAAGCAGGATCAAGATCTGCTGAGCTTCTATCAGGGCGCAATTGCGCTTCGCCATGCCAACGCTGCGCTTCGTACAGGAAGCTTCCGCTTTGTTCATGCTTTGGAGAGTGACCGAGTAATTGCGTATGAGCGTGCTGATGAGGATGGACGTTGGTTGTTCGTGTTGAATGCATCTGAGGGGACGCGCACAGTGAATGTAGCAGCATTCGATGGCTGTGAAGGAAATTGGACGGACGTTGAGCTGGTCGGCGGTGAAACTAACTGTAATGGAATTCAAGGTTCTAACGCTGGGCTGCAGGTCGAGGTTGAGGGCATGAGCTGGCGGATTTTGAAGCTGGAGAAATAATGTTCTTCATGCAGTAGAAAGGATCTCCTAGTGAAAGCTAGAAGTCTAGTTGGTTGAGTATGAAATATTCATTCTTGCTCTGCTTACCTACTTAAAGAAAAAAGTAGACCGCCCTCTCGCAAAGGAATGCGGTCTACTCCTGTAGATTTACTCACTTCGATAAAGCTAGCCGCTCATTCAGCGGTTATTGTGGGAAGAAGGTCGCAGTTACCGCTGCGATCTTCTTTTTATTGTATCCAAATTTGAACATACATATTCTTACTGTTCAATCGCCTCGATGTATCAGGTAAATAATTGACTAAAATCGTAAATCTAGTTATTTGGAAATGATTGTGATATATTCATAGCAACACAATAATGGCTTATGGGTGGTTGGCTAGTCTCCTGTAAAGGAGGTGATGCCAGTGAGCGTATTTGAAGCATTGAGTCTAATGTTCCTTTTCGGGATGTTCATTCTTGCTTTGCTCACCTACTTAAAGAAAAAAGTAGACCGCCCTCTCACAAAGGTATGCGGTCTACTTACGCACTTTTGATAAGCCAACCGCTCATCTAGCGGTTATTGTGGGATGAAGATCACAGTTGGCGCTGTGGTCTTCTGTTTATTATAAGCAAATTGTAGCATACATATTCTTACTGTTCAATGGTTCGATAACAAGAAGGAAGGACACATCACTTTACGTCATACACCAAGAAGTTCAAGAATATCCCGTTCGGTCAGTGCGGCTGCACTGGTATTTTCTGCATCGATGACCTCGCCAATAAGATCTCGCTTACGCTGCTGCAGTTCCATTATTTTCTCTTCAATGGTGCCCTCTGCTACAAGCCGAATCACTTGCACGACCTGCTTTTGCCCCATACGGTGAGCTCGTCCAACCGCTTGCTCCTCTACCGCCGGATTCCACCACAAATCATATAAGATAACGGTATCCGCACCTGTCAGATTCAATCCGGTTCCCCCCGCCTTCAAGGATATCAAGAACAGCTCCCCTTCTCCCGCATTATAGCGCTGGCATAACTCCACTCGCTCATGAGAAGGAGTCTGTCCATCGAGATAGAAGAGTGTTCTCCCCGTGGATTCCAGCTCCCGCTCCAAGATCTGCAGCATGCTGGCATACTGGGAGAAGATTAGCAAGCGTCGACCTGAGGCAGTAAACTCCTCTACTAATTCCAACAAATGCTGCATCTTGCCTGACGTCCCCTTATATCCCTCAATGAAAAGCCCAGGGTGACAGCAAAGCTGTCTTAACCGCGTAATGCCAGCCAATATTTTCATCCGGCTCTTCTGGAATCCGGCTGACTTCAAGTCATGTTCGGTTTCTTGCTGCAAATTGGTCAAATAAGCCGCATACAACTTCTTCTGTTCGGTCACAAGCTCAGGATACTGAACGGTCTCAATCTTCTCCGGCAGCTCGGACAATACCTCCTGCTTCAAGCGGCGCAAAATAAAAGGCCGGACGATGCGCGCAATCTGCTGTGCAGGGAGATCCCGGAATGACTTCCGGTTCGGAAAGAGTCCGGGAAAGACGACGTTGAATATCGACCACAGCTCATCGAGCGAATTTTCAATTGGGGTGCCTGTAAGAGCAAATCGGTGTGCCGCCTTGATTTCGGCGACTGCTTGCGCAGTCTGTGATGCTGCGTTCTTGATCGCTTGCGCTTCATCAAGAAAGAGTGCGTGAAACAGCTGATCCGAATAAGCCTCACTATCTCTTCGAAGGAGTGGATAAGAGGTCACGACTACATCAGCCTCGCTCATATTTGACCAGATCGCGCTGCGCTCCTCCTTCTGTCCTGCAATAAGCAAGACACGTAGTTGAGGTGTAAAACGAGCCAATTCATGAGCCCAGTTATAAATCAATGAGGAAGGAGCTACGACCATAATCGGAAGCTTCTTCTCTTGAGCTTGCTGCTGTTCCGACAATATATAGGCGATGCTTTGCAACGTTTTCCCGAGCCCCATATCATCAGCTAAAATACCTCCAAAGCGATAAGAGGACAGCATCTTAAGCCATTGGAAGCCAAGCACCTGATAATCTCGCAACTGGGCTTGAATCCCTGTCGGCAGTTCATAATCAAGCTGTTCCAAATCATTAAACTGGTTCAAAAATTGACGCAGCGCCCTGCCAAAGCGCGTACTCTTGGATGCATCCTTATAGTCCGCAATACGAAGCGCACGAACAGCCGGAAGCTGGGCCACCCCTCCACGAAAATCAGTCACCCCGAGCCCTAGCCGATCGACGATATCGCTGAACCCCCGGTATCCTTCCTCCTCCAGCGACAAGAAAGAGCCGTCCCGAAGGCGGTAATACTTTTTCTTTTCGACAATACTTTGCATAATGTGCAGCAGCTCATGCTCATCAACATCATCCATATCGAAGGATATTTCAAGCCAATTCATATCTCCTGCCAAGTCTGCGTGCACCTTCGGCTGCTGCTTGCGATCACGCACAATCGACTTTAGCGACTGTGACCAATAGATCTCTACTTGCTCTTCAAGCTGCGGCAACAAATGATAGAGCACATCGTACATGTCCTCTTCGATTTCGCATTTCCATACGTGCCCATCACGATGCATGACCGAATCATTCATGAAATTCAAGAAGCCTTGCTCTCGAACGGTATCGCGGATCAGAATGCGACTTTCCTCATCTACGGAAGCTGGCTCTCGTTGTTCTAAAGGATGAAGCTGAACATCGCCGTATTGGAACACTGGACGCGCAGTTAAGTATCCATCTGCATAATCCATATATAACTGAATCAGCAGTTCCGCCTCCTGAATCCGTTCACGAATCTGCGTATCAAGCTTTACCTGACCGAGTTCACGCAGTGCTGGAATAACATGCTGCACGAAGTTGTTCAATTGTGCACCCGATATGTCCAGCTTTCCTTTGTGGTCACTGGAAACAACAAGGCGGCGGAGCTCCGACAGCTTCTGCATCTCCTGCGGCTCCATGGGATGCAAGCTGCCGCCGATAACCACACAATTGTAAGCGGGCAAAAGTCTGGCGTCCGATACCTTTCCTACCTGCAATTGATATTTGTTGTTTCCCTGATCCGTCAGCTGGAATTTCAACGAGGGCTTGTCCTGCCTGAGTTCCAAAGCAGGTTTTGATCCTCCTCCATCCTCCAGCCTTGCATCAACGGAGGCAAGATGCGGCAGCAGCTCGCTCCATACTCGAGGCTCAATGAACAGCGCTCTCTGATTTACACCTGATCCATATTGCGATAGTCCCGCGTAATATTCTCGATAGGCATCAGCAGTTCGCTTCATCTGGATGAGCAAATCAAGCACAGCCTGATCCTTCCCTCCGATCTCGTGCTTGAGCGGATCATAGGAAAACAGAGACGTGAACATATACACTTTGCCCATTGCTATACTTTCGAGGAAGGACTCCATCTTCTGAACGACATATAACCGCTTGACTCCAGCTCTCATTTCTATGGTGATTCGAGGCATATGGTGCCCTTCTATCCGTAATGTATATTCGAAATTCAGACTCTCCCTGACCAGACCAGAATCCGTATGAAACTCGGCATGGCTAAGACTATGCCTGCGATACTCATCGATAAGCTGTTCAGCATGTCGATACTTTATTGCTTCTTTCTCAGCTACGGTCAGCATTGGGCTACGACCAGTCAGCGGACGGCTCATGTCGTACTTGTTCGCTTGCATCGGGTCACGTCCAGCTGAAAAATCTTCCATGGAGCGTATTTGTGCACCCCATCCCATTACAGGTTGATCATCGTCCAAATGATAGATAGCAATCAGAACCGCTGCAATATGCTTGCAGTCATGCTCATAGGAATAATAGGCGGGACATTCGCAAAATGCTTCGATCTCGCCATCATCTATATAATCGATTTCGACTCTGTAGCTCTTGCTCCCCTTAACGGTTGCCGTATAGCCAGTACCATCTGCAGAACGCTTTAACCGAGTCACCTTGCCCGTTCGGTAGTAATCTTCGCCCCGTTTATAGGATGTAGCCCCGCATAAGGATTTTACATCTTTCAACGTAAATAAAGGCATTGCAGTCCTCCCACACCTGTCGACTTTTATGTTGCCTCACTACCACTTGCATTTAACACGCTCGAATATATTATCTTCTTACGCATCAATAATAGCTCTCACACCGATGGACTCAAGCCACTTAAGCACTTGCCGCCGATTATTTGCGTCGACATGGGCATAGTACCGCTCGAGCTCCGTTTCATCTTCCGCCAGCACATCCTTGAACTTGCGAAATACCTTTTTACGGCCGTCTAATGCGTGCTCAAGCTTCGTTCTTAGCTTCTCATTCTCCACCATCATGGTGAACTCACACATCAACGCATAGCCATCACTGGAATAGGATCGTGGAATACGATAATAGATATCGCCGAAATCTTCCTCTATCATCTCATAAAGCTCTTCTTCTTCCTCTGTTCGCTCATATCTATTTGTAGACAGCATAATGACTTCACCCGTCTGTACATTCAAAAAATGCTCCATTTCTTCAATATGAAAGTCGTAGGTATCTATCATTACTTTCATCTGCTGTTCTGATAGCTGCATCTCAATCACCGGTATCGGCCCCGATTCTTCAATTGATATTATATTGTGCTGCTTGCGATTCATCTCAAGTTCTGCTTCATGTTCTTCCCAGGTAGTGCCGAACGGAAAGCCACCTTCTGTACATCCTGCGATAAAATAGAATGTTTCATCCTGATCAGGCAGTTCTGGAAGCACATCATCGTCTCGTGTCTGCTTGCGTCTGCGAGGGTGTCTTTTCATCAATATCGCAGCCTCCTGAAGGTGTGTATTCTATTTTTCTAGTATAGTCGATTTTGCATAAGTCTATAAGACTACCAGGGAATCATAGAGCATCGCATTGGGAAGGAAGAACGATGCCGTTCATAATATGTTCATAACCGTACAATATAGGTCCAGGATGGCGATTGATTCGTTACATGCTTTGTTGAGCTTACTGTTCAATGATGAACGGGGGAGACATGGCATTTCCATTTGCATTCGATCCATCATTGATGATATGTAAAAACTTTCATTTACTATATATGGTATTCAACTATAAAATTTAACTGTTATGTCGGAATGATGGAGATGTACTCGTTTCACGTAGAAAAATATAGTTTGTCATGTAAACGGTAAACCATGATAAAGATAAGGGGCGAAGTTCAAGGTGGAAGCAGTATTTCCTGGAATAGGGTTCGCAGCCATTTTGCCTTTAGTAATCATTTATTTTTCTGTCAGCCTACCATTATACTTGTTAGCAAATAAAGCAGACTACGATAATCCGTGGTTTGCCTTTGTGCCACTGCTTAATATGATTCTTGTTGTACAATTAGCTCGTCAAAGCCTTTGGGTGCTGTTGCTTGCTTTTATACCTCTTGCTAATGTCCTGGCAGCAATTTATGTCACTTATATGTTCCTGAAAGCATTCGGTCGAAGTGGCATTGAAATGCTGCTGCTCTTTATTCCCATTGTCAATTGCATCTATTTATTCTATTTGGGTTTGAGCGACTCTGTCGAGTATCAACATACAACTTATAAGCCTACTGGAGCGTTGTACTAACTTTTAGTTGTACTAGCTCCTAGAGGTATGAGTTGATCTGACTAGCAGGGACGGGAAGAAGGGTCTATAATTCCGATATAACGCGCAACCCCCTCTTCAAAGGATGAGGGGGTTGTTGCTATTTTGGATTCCTATTCGTTCGTACCCATAGCCTCGTTCAGCAAACGGATGAGCTCATTCTCGTCCGTAATGACAAGAATGCCGAGCTGCTCGGCTTTGGCCAGCTTGCTGCCTGCTTTTTCCCCCGCAATAACGAGATCGGTTTTCTTCGATACACTGCCCGTTACTTTGGCGCCGCACGCTTCCAGCTTCGAAGTCGCCTCATCACGAGTCAGCAGCTGTAAGGAACCTGTTAATACTACTGTTTTCCCGTAGAACATCGAATCCGTATTTACCTCAGCCGGCTGCTCTACCGTTTGCGGCTTCACACCAAGCTCCAGCATGCGATCGATGCTTGCCCGGTTCATCGGATCTGCAAAATACGTCACGATGCTGTCAGCAACAATCGCCCCTACGTCCTGGATCGCCACAAGCTCCTCTTCCGAAGCCTGCATAATGTTCTCCAACGTACCGAAGTGTTCAGCAAGCGCCTTCGTTGTTGTCTTGCCCGTGTTTGGAATTCCGAGTGCGAACAAGAAAGCCGGCAAATCGCGTGTCTTGCTCTTCTCGAGTGCTGCCAGCAGGTTGCTCGCCTTCTTCTCGCCAAAGCGATTCAAGCCAACCAGCTGCTCAAGCGTAAGCGAAAAAAGGTCGGAGGGTTCATGTACGTTCAGCTCATCGTGCAGCTGCTCGGCAGTCATAACGCTAAATGTCTCGATATCCATCGCATCTCGCGAAGCGAAGTGCGCCAGACGTGCTACGATTTGCGGCTTGCAGTTCAGCTTGTTGTTGCAGAACAGATGCGCGCCTCGCATTTCAAGTGTATAACCGCAGGATGGACATTCTGTCGGATATACGATTTCTTCTCCGCCTTCCTCGTCCGGAACTCGTCCGAGAATCTCAGGAATGACATCGTTCGAGCGGCGAATGAATACCCGTGCCCCAAGCGCATGCTTCAAATTTTTCCGTTCAATATCACCAATGTTGTTCAGCGTACAGTTCTGTACCGTTACACCAGCAAGCTCAACAGCTTCAACCCTAGCTACTGGCGTAATCTTGCCAGTACGTCCGACTTCCCAGCTCACCGATTCCAGCACAGTCGTCGTCTCTTCCGCCTCGAACTTAAAGGCCACCGCCCAGCGCGGGAATTTATCCGTGTATCCGAGCACCTCCCGCGTACGCATATCGGTCAACTTTACAACAGCTCCGTCAATTAAGTAATCAAGAGATGGACGCTGTTCTACAATGTGATGGAGCTCTTCACGCACCTGCTCAATGGTGTCGAAGTACGCGACATATGGATTCACCTTGAATTGATTATCCTTTAAGAACTGCATCATTGCCTGATGATTATTAAATGCCACTCCATCTGCATAGCCCACGTTATAGAAAAAGGCGTTCAGCTTCCGCTGTGCCGTCACCTGCGGATTCAAGTTGCGAAGTGCACCAGCTGCTGCGTTGCGGGCATTTTTGAGTGGATCTGCAGCCGTCTCATTGTATTTCTCTAGCACAGACAGGTTCATAATGCCCTCACCCTGTACTTCGATCGTTCCTTCTTTGAAAGGAATGGACAGTGGCACAGATCGGATTGTCTTCACCTGTGGCAAGATTCCTTCGCCAATGACACCATTTCCCCGTGTGGAAGCCTGAACAAGCAAGCCATCCGTATAGGTCAAGTTAAGCGTCAAGCCATCGAACTTCAGCTCCACAACATAAGTTGGGTCTGGTAACGGCTCCTCGTTCGGATGCTTGGTGTTATAATCCTGGATCAACTTCAGCACACGCTGATTCCAAGCGAACAAATCCTCTTCGTCCTGCGCTTTGTCCAAGCTCCACAGACGTGATAGATGACGATGCGGCTCAAATCCCTTGAGCAAATCGCCCCCTACCCGCTGAGTTGGAGAATCGGGCAATACGATGCCCGTCTCCTTCTCCAATGCTGCAAGCTCATCATAGAGCTTATCGTATTCCTTATCCGATACGACAGGATTGTCTAGTGTATAGTAATGATGATTGTATCGTTGTAATTCCGCCACGAGTTGTTCCATGCGGGTTTGCGCATTCGCATTTGTCACAGAGGTGGCTCCTTCCTATTATCAATAATCAATTAGGAGTTGATTCTATACCTTATTAACCGGGGCAAAAGCAGCCAACAACCGCTTCACACCTACTGGTGCAGGGAAGGCAATTTGCAATTCGGTATCCGTGCCTTCGCCCTTCACCGAGACGATCACACCTACGCCCCATTTGGCATGGGACACTTTGTCCCCTGGCTGATATTCTCCAGCTTGCGTACCCGCCTGCTTCACTTTTTCCGCTGCTGACGTTACGGTAACGCTTGAGCCTGTTGTTGTTTGGCCTGCTCCCGCTCCGCCTGCACGCCATCCAGCTTGAGCCGTGCTTCCGATGCCATTTGTGCCTGGTGCTTGTGCTCCACCGCCACCACCGGAATAACCGAGTCCACGACCTCCATATGAAGCAGATGATGCATTGCGGCCATAACGGTCGATCCTTCCGTAGCGTGTGCCTTCTGGTGTCGCGTCTTCCTTCAATTCATCCGGAATCTCCTGCAAGAAGCGAGATGGCGGATTCGCATTTGTCCGTCCGAACAGCGTACGAGTCCGTGCGCAAGTCAGGAATAATTGCTTTTCTGCACGAGTAATCCCTACATAAGCGAGTCGACGTTCTTCTTCCAGCTCTTCATTGTCGCTGAATGCACGGCTGTGTGGGAACACGCCCTCTTCCATACCTATGATGAAGACGACCGGGAATTCCAATCCCTTCGCACTGTGCATCGTCATCAGAATAACGGCATCTTCTTGTTCGTTGCCTTCTTCGTCGTTCATTGAATCGATGTCAGCGATAAGTGCCAAATCCGTCAGGAACGAAATCAAAGACTTGTCCTCATTGCGCTGCTCGAATTCCTGCGTAACGGACAAGAACTCGTCGATATTCTCGAGGCGCGCCTTCGACTCCAACGTATTCTCACGGTGCAGCTCCAGCTTATACTCGGACAATTCGAGCATTTTCTCCGTCAATTCCGTAACGGACAAATACTCCACCATATGATTCAAATTGTCGATAATAGCACGGAACTCGCGCAGCGCTCCCTTGGTCTTTGGTGAAATATCCAAGTCATCCATATTGGCGATAACCTTCATCATCGATGTACCACGAGTTGCTGCTGCTTCCGCAAGCTTGTTCATCGTTGTGGCTCCAATGCCTCGTTTCGGCACATTCACGACACGCTCTAAGCTGATATCATCGTCCATGTTTGAAATGAGGCGCAAATACGCAAGCAGGTCCTTAATCTCTTTACGATCATAGAACTTGACGCCGCCGACGATTTGGTACGGGATATCCGACTTAATGAGAATTTCCTCGATGACACGAGACTGTGCATTCGTCCGATACAAGATTGCATGATCGGCGTACTGCTTGTTCGCCATATGGTTCTTTTTAATCTCAGATGTAACGAAGTATCCCTCGTCATGCTCCGTATCTGCCTGATAAAGTTTAATCTTTTCGCCTTCGCCAGATTCTGTCCACAGCTTCTTCGGCTTGCGTCCGGCGTTCAGCTTAATGACGCCATTGGCAGCATTTAGGATGTTTGATGTCGAGCGATAGTTCTGCTCTAGTAAAATCGTCGTTGCCTTCGGATAGTCGCTCTCAAAATTAAGAATGTTCGTAATATCAGCACCACGCCAGCGGTAAATCGACTGGTCACTGTCGCCTACGACGCAAATGTTTTGATGCTGGTCAGCCAGCATCCGGCACAGCATATATTGTGCACGGTTCGTATCTTGATACTCGTCGACGTGAATGTATTTGAATTTTTTCTGATAGAAATCCAATACTTCCGGCACGTCCTTGAACAACTGAATCGTCGACATGATCAGATCGTCGAAGTCGAGCGAGTTGTTGCTCTTCAGACGCTTCTGGTACATCGTATATACCTTGGCTACGATACCGTCGAAATGGTCGCCTATCTTTTGCTCGAAGCGGCTTGGCGTCAACAATTCGTTCTTCGCCGTGCTAATTGCAGCTTGTACCGCGCGTGGGTCGAACTTTTTCGTATCTAGGTTTAATTCCTTCATGCAGCCGCGAATAACGGAGAGTTGATCGCCTGAGTCGAGAATCGTAAAGTTTGAAGTGAAGCCAATACGCTCAATATCCTTGCGCAGAATACGTACACACATGGAGTGGAACGTGGATACCCAAATATCTCTTCCATCTGGGCCTACCAGCTTGGATACCCGCTCCTGCATCTCACGTGCAGCCTTGTTCGTAAACGTAATGGCCAGGATGCTCCATGGTGGCGCCTTCCTCGTAGCGATTAAGTACGCAATTCTATGTGTCAGTACGCGCGTCTTGCCTGAACCCGCTCCCGCCATAATGAGCAGCGGTCCTTCCGTTGTCTCAACAGCGCGTCGTTGTTCAGGGTTCAAACGCTTGATAGCGTCTTGAATATCAATAGATGCTCCATAGCCTCCATATGCGTTCGAATTCGAGTTCGAATTAGAGTTGCCATTGGAATCCGGTCGTAAAAAGTCAAACATGTCGTGCGCAGTCTCCTTTCTGCAATTGTGTAAAATAAGTTGTATGTGATCTATTTAATGATGTGGTCAATCGATGGAATGGCTAAAACATCAATATTTACAAGCTATAGAGTTAGCTTTGTTTCCTTTACCGCATTAACTGTTGCGAGGGCTGCTTCCAAGTCGTCATAGACGACATTGCCCACAACTACTGTATTAGCTGAGGCAGCTGCCTCTTGAGCTTGTTCTACCGTGCGGATGCCGCCGCCATAGAAGAGTTGGGCTTGGCTTAGTGAGCCTTTCACCTTCTTCACAAGCTCCATATCGCCAAACATACCGCTGTACTCTACGTAGACTACCGGAAGGCGCATCAGCCTGTCCCCTGCTTGTGCGTACGCAGCCGCTTCTGCTGGAGACAATTTCGTATCCGCTCCCGTTACTTTAGCCGCTGTGCAATCCGAGTTCAAAATAATATATCCTTCTGGGATCAACAAATCCCACGGGATCATATACCCAAATTGCTGAATCGCTTCACGATGCTGACCAATCAGCCAATTGGCGTTATTCGTGTTCAGCACCATCGGTATCATATATGCATCAAAGCCAGGCACGACCGCATCCAATTCGGACACCTCGAGCACAGTCGGCAGCTCATACCGCCGAATGCGGGACATGAGGTCCACCGTGTTCTCAAAGGTGACTCCACTCGATCCCCCGACCATTATGGCATCAGTTCCAGATAAACATACACGATCCAGCGCCTCATCGCCAATTTCTTTGTCCGGGTCAAGCTTGAATACGTGCCGCCAGTCAT